>Ga0100388_10001134_pt1 | contig 23591 bp, 12 predicted proteins | sample CryGeymeta201512_FD_81536 | JGI IMG/M metagenome (GOLD analysis project Ga0100388, IMG submission 81536) | Groundwater microbial communities from Crystal Geyser aquifers in Utah, USA - Crystal Geyser metaG 2015-12 | ecosystem: Environmental > Aquatic > Deep subsurface > Groundwater | place... | reverse complement strand
GGTTGTAGGTATTGGTGTAAGTGGACGTGTCGATCAAGAATGTTCCGCCGGCGCTGACATCAAGAGCCCCTGCGCCACAAACGTCATTGGTCGATGGGTTACACGCACCAGCGGCGCATCCAAAATAGCATGGTGTCTCGAGATAACGACCGTAGCTATTGCAAGTCGCCAACGTTTCGGAGCCTGAACACACCGCTGTGGCTGGAGTGCACTCCGCGGCGTTGAACTTGAGATCAAGCACGAAGGAACCCGAAGTGGAGTACTGGGTATCGACAACCATGTAGACCGTCTCGCCCGCGGCTGAATAATAACCAAAGGTCGCGCGATCGTTGGTGCCAGCTTTGCCTGCCAGGCACGTGGTGGTTACATCCGAACAGTCGGACACAAAATAGATCGCTGGGACATTCGACGTCGTGAGCGATTGCACCGTGGCTTCGACATTCTGGCCTGGGGCCAACGTGATGGCATAAACAGCATCTGGTCCAGCCAGACTGTTGCCTGTGCAGCCCGAAGTGCCAGGGTTGTAATCGCCGGTCAGAGCGCCGAAGGACTGACGCAGACGAATATCCGAAGAGATAGGCATCGCCGAGGCGCAGGTATCATTGACGGATGCTGGTGCATCACAGAATCCCGCAGAACAGCCATTTGGACAGTTCAACGTTCCCGTTGTTGAAAGCCCGTCATCTGCACAAATTGTCAGATTGCCGGCAAGATCACACATGGCGCCACCGGGCTGGCAGACATCTCCTGCACGAGTCGAGACGTTCAAGGTGAAGTTCGCACTTGAAAGTGTCGACGAGTTGTCGACCACCAAGAAGTAGTTGCCACCTGTGGCGCTGTAATATTCAAGATGTTTGGACTGGCCTACACCATATTCACACGCATTATTCTCGCATGAGCTGAGAACATACATACCCGCGGTGGTGGATGTGGTCGTCAGGTCTGCGACGAGTGTCTCACCCGGAATCAGGTTGATGGAGTAAATCGCTTCACCACCATCTTGCGCTGGGTCCGAGCTCAAAATGCACGATGCGCCGGGATCGAGCTTATTCGTAAAGTTGCCAAAATTCCCGGAGGCTGACCCGCCGGAGAAAATTGGAATGGTATCCCAACATACATCGCCAGAAGGCGTCACGCAGGACCCACCAGCACAACCTCCAGTGCACGTGTAGCTTCCAAGGAAGCCATCGGAACCGCAGAACTGCAGGTTATTGGCGTCGAGACAAGCGACCGCCTCACCAAGAGCCGTACAATCAGGAGTACTGATCGTTACGTTGAGCGTCGCGGCACCCTTGCCTGAACTGTAACCGTCAGCAATCACGTACACCGGATTGGTGTCGGCGAGGACGAAGTGAATGGACTCAGGGTTCCCCGAATCCGAGCCGTCCAAACACGAATTGAAATTTGAACAGTCGGTCAACACGTACAACGCGCTGTCAAAACCCGCATCCAGTTCGACATCGACAACGTCGCCGGGCTGACCCGAAATCTGGTACACGGCGTCGTTTCCTCCCGTGCCAAACCCCGTGCAGTTCGCAGATGTAAGGTTGTAGTCGTTATTGTAGTCGGTGGTGTCGATCATGAAAGATCCACCGGCACTGATATCCACGGCGCCGGCGCCACACACGTCGTTGGTTGGAAGCGCGCATCCGGTGCCCGCCATGTCACATCCAAAACCACAATTTTTCGAGATGTAGGCGGTTCCGCCTGCATTACACGTCTCGAGCACTCCGCTCGCACAGGTCGCTGCTGCGGGGGTGCAAATCACCGGCGCCACGTCGATCAGGATCGAGGCTGTGTCGTAATAGAAATCTTCGACATCAGCGATGATGTAGAACGACTCAGCCGTGGTGCGGGTATTCACGTAGGTCAACGTATCATCGCCGGAGCTGTCGACGCCTGCGAAACAGGTGCGCTCGACATCATCACAGTTTCTAACAAGGTAGATCGACACGTCGTCATACCCATCGGAGACCAATTCAACGGTCAAAGCCGACATAGGAGGCAACGTGACCAAGAATGCCGCGTCTGGGCCGTCGGTTGTACCGACGCCGGGAACGCATGCGGCCTCAGGTTCGAAGTCGTTCGTGAGCAGGTCCCAATCGATGACGCCCGAATATCCGTTTGATGCGTCAATCGCTGTATAACAAACATCCGATTCAGCGCGTGCGCAGCGACCGAGCGCAACGTCACAGCCCTGTGCACAGGTGAGCATGTCGAACCCGGTGCCAGCGGAATTACAGATTTGGGCGACGGTGACGTCGGCACATGTGTTGTCAGCTGCCGTACAGATCGGAAGTTCCGACGAATAGGTCAGCGTGTACTCGCCGCCCGAATTCGAGGACGCAGCCTGAATGACGGCGAAATAACGACCAGGAGTCAAACGACCGACAAATTGTTCTTGAGTCGCACTGTCGTTCACACATGCGACTTCCGACAGGTCGACTTCACAGGTGGTGCGAAGGCTGACCACCAGGTCGGCGCCATTCGCGGGTGTGAGTGTCAAGGTGACCACGCTCTCGGTGAGGACGTCGAACATGAAGATATCTTCGGCAGGAGAACCCGAAGTGGCGCAGGTTGGCGAAAGTCCAAGACTCCCACCCGACAGGGTGTTGCCAGTCTGGGTCGCTGCCAACACCGTTGGCATCTCGCAGGCGGCCACTGTGGTGGCGTCAAGCATATCCATGAACACTGAATAATCGAGACCTGCGGTCGAGATCGCGCCTGATCCAGTCACGGTCAGCGTGTAAACACCACCATCAAGGTTGCCGATGACTTTCGTGAGGCGAGCGACACCGTTGACGGTCACGCCTGAGGCGACAGAGGTGCCTGCTGCATTTTTGAGATCGAGAGCAAGCTCGCCGCGGCCCACGTGTTCTGGCACCAAGCGAACCACAACGGTCAGAGTTCCCGTGAAGTCCGTGTCGGCAAGCGTGTCATACGAAAAACCGTCTTCGTCGGTGCCACAAATGGTGGCCGAGATAAATCCAGCTCCCTCCGCCACAGCGACCGCGGTGCTGGCATCAAAGGGCTCGAGCGCGTCGTTGACGCAAGCTCCGGCCTCAACACACGCACCCGCGTCACAAATTCGGTCGCCCAAACAATCGTAGGTATTATTGCAGAAGGTGGCCTCAGTGCAGGTCACGGTCATGGCCTGATCGTACTCGCACACTTGATTCCCAAGGCATGACGCACAAGCCGTTGGCACATCCACACAAGCGCCTGAGACACAGTAGTTGTTGTCGAGGCACTGCGTTCCGGTGGTGCACGTCGGCGCGTTCACACAATCGCCGGTGGTGCCTTCGCACACACCGCGAGCGCACATGACCATGTCCGCGTCACATACATTTTGAGTGCAAGATCCACCGTCGCAAAAGAAACCATCAAGGCATTCTGCGTCCATGGAGCAGGAATCAGGGTTCGCGCAGGCTTTCTCGGCAAATGAGCAGACGCCACGATCGCAGGTCAGGGTTGAGCAGAAATCCTCGGCACTCACACAGCTCTGACCGTAACAGCTGAAACCATCAAGGCAGTCCGTGGCCTCTGTTTCGGTCGTGCACGCTTCGCTGTTCACACAGGCGCCAGTCGCCACGGCGCAAACACCACGGTCACAGGTTGTGTCCGCGCATTGATCAACGACGCAGGTGCCGTTATCACAAACACCAGCGCCACAATCTTCGCTTACAACACAGGTGTCATCGCAGACACCGGTCTCGGCAACACAGGTCCCCGCACACTCCACGTCAGCGCAGAGATCCTTGGTTTTGGACGAATCGTCGCCACACGCCACTGCCAATGCGAGGCAACCTAATAACAGCACTTGCCAAATCTTTTGCACGTTCATCATCCAAAGGTCCGAGGTTGACGGTTTAAAACCGGGTCACAGAGGGGGCTGAATATAGCGATCAAATTTTCTGATGCAAGTGCCGCCATTTTTGCTGATTTTTTGACCCCTCAGCGACACGGCGTACGTTTGATAAGCACTTATTGTTCAAGGAGGAACGATGGCAGACACAAACATGCGTCGGCAGCGAAGCGAAGATCGATTCGTGGCGACGGTATTTCAACTCGAACAAGTCCTTAAGGACTTTGGACTTTCCGCATGTGTCGTGGTGGACGAGGGCGGACGTATCGTCGCCTCAGTCGCCACGAACGACGAGGAGCTCGACTGGTCGCATGAAATCCCCATGCTGGCCCGACAAGGTCGACGGCGGCGCGGTGTCTCAGTCTGCGAATTTCGTGCGGCGGGCCGTCCGATGTTCGTCGCAACCGTTGGCGCAGCTTTGGGATCGCGCGATGTGGGAATGTACCGAGCCGTGCTCGGACTCCGACGTATCCACCGCTAAAACCTTCGACGAAGTTGTGGAAGGCCCCCCGAAATCTAGAAAATAACGCTATTTTGGGGACTTCCATAACCCTTCGTCATTCCAGGTGCTGATAACAAACCAGTGGAGCCCTCCGCTGTCGATACTCAAAAGCAGAAACTCTGTTGCCACGAGCCAGGAAGATTTTGGCAAAAACAGAAAACCGATGATGGAAATGCTTCCGAGCAAAGGGAAGCCGGAAATCCATTTGAACTCTGCAGTCTTGCCATGGATCAGACGAAAAATGGGGTACCGCAACGCGGATAGGTAGAAATTTACGACGCTGATCAATCCACCCAATCCCAAGAGGCTGTATCCCAAAGCCGTCCACTGACCTTCGTTTAGGGTCCACCCGTAGAAGCCGCATAAAAGCACGACAACGAAGGGTATTAGGCTTATCGCGACACCTGCCGCTTTCTTCACCAACATCGCACACCCGCTCGATCCGTTCCTGCCCGCAGCAGTGAAATGATCAAAAAAAAAGGCCCTTTCGGGCCTTTTTTCTAAACACACAACATTCAATAAGCAAAAACTAATAACCAACCACTGATAAAAGTGCTTAGACCTAGGCCCAATCGGGCATTCATTTCATTTAAACAACGGTCTACTCTTATTCACCTTTCGTGCCAACGATGAGAATGAACAAATAAATCCTTTAACATCAACAACTTATTCAAAGCTGTCGATTTTCCGGCGGAATTGGTTCCGGACATTTAGGTCATGGAAGCAATTGCAGTCGCCACACGCACCGGCAATTCAATCTGCCACTTAGGGTTTTTTCGCGACTGAGACTTCCAGATCGACTTGAGCGCCCGCACCGTCTGCACCTTCAGGAAACGTGACACCAAAAACACAGGTCCCAAACGCAATGGCTTCAATCTTGACCCACAACGACTCGTTCACGGCCGTTGTCTCCTCCAGATTGGCGACCGCACTGACTTTGCACAGCTCGGGGGTCTTAGATTCGGCTGTCATCGTGACATTCGCCTGACATATGCGCTGGTCAGCGACCATCGGGAACACGTGAGCAAAGCGTGTTTCCCCCTCAAATACCACGACATCCGTGCCGTCGGTGGACAGTGGATTGAACGAGGCACCGTCGATGGCTCCTGCAGACACCACGTTCAAATTCAGTGTTCCGTCGTCGATCGTGCTCGATACCGTGACCTCTCCTGCAGTCTCACCCAAGAGAACGTGCAAATTGGCCTGGTCCAACGATGTCTCATCCAGGACACCGCTGGCCGCAGGCGTGATTTCGACGGGATGCAGACCGTAGCCAATCACAGGCTGACCGTTTGCCTTTTCGAGGTCGAAAGGAATCAAGATATTGGTTCCAGCCTGATACAAAGCGGTGCGCACGGTCGGCACCTCACACGAGTGGTAGAGCTTCACAACATCGGGTGCGGCCGAGAGAAGGTTCACCGAATCGGTCAGGGTGCCATCGACCGAATCCGCCTCAACCTCGATGAGCGACGTGCCCGGATTCAGCCCATGAACCACAAAATGATTGGTCGCCGTCCCTGTCACTTCCAAGACTTCCGGGTCGCTCGACGTCACTGAACTCAGGTTCACCGGAAGGCGCGAGCCCACCGTGGTGACCTGAATTTCCAGGCTTGCCCCCACGCCGATCGGCTTGTTGAAATCACCCAAAGCGTCGTCAGCGGTATAAGAAAAAACGAGGTTCCCTTCGTTGCCGGTCAAGTTGGACTGGCAGGCACTCAACAGGAGCAAAAAAGGAAGAATGGTGATTGGCTTCATGATTGACCTCGTGGTTGATGACTTGCTGGATCTATAGAGCAACTTCTTTGCCAGCCAGCGAAAAGGGCGAAGATCGGCATAACTAAGCGAAAACGGTCTATTTGTGGAGTAGAAGTGCACCAAGTCGTGACATCGGTTTCCGGAATGCCTCGAAGACTCGATAAGTTCTTACGAGACGCCATGGGAATGAGCCGTTCGGATTGCGACCGAGCATGGAAAGCCGGTGAAATCCAGGTTGTTCCAGCGGTAGACCATCTGGGTGCACTCATCTTCCCAGATGAGGATCGAATCAGCGTTCGAGGCGTCGATGCTCGGCTTGAACCCGCAGAAGCCTATGTCATCTTTCATAAACCCAAAGGTGTGATTTCGACCTTGCGCGAGCCCGTGGGCCGCCCATGCTTGGACCCTTGGTTGACCGAGATGCCAGCACGAGTGTTCCCAGTGGGGAGACTCGACAGGGACACCACCGGGCTGATGATGCTCACAGATGATGGGGATTTGGCGAACATGCTCCTGCATCCCAAACATCATATGGAGAAGCACTACACGCTGGTCGTGGACGGGCCGGTCGAACCAGAAGACGCACGCATTCTGAATCTGATTGAGGGAGTAGAGCTTGATGATGGACCGGCACGAGCACGAAGCGTGACTGCCTTGAACAGCGGCACGACCTCTGAATTTTCGGTCGTCGTCGATGAGGGGCGGAACCGTTTGGTGCGCAGAATGGCCTGGCAGGTTGGATTCAATCTGTTGGAGCTGCATCGAACCCAAATCGGACCTCAGCTCCTGGGGGATCTAAAGGAAGGGGCGTGGCGCACGCTCCACGTCGACGAAGTCGAGATCCTGTGGGAGGCTGCCGGTGGCCGAGAACAGGTCAGGAGCCAGCAGATGCAAGCCCTTGATCGGCGCGCTCGAACCTATCGTGAGCAGAGTCGCCCTTTTGAGCGACTCGAAGCATGGCTCGAGAAGGCCGGAGCAAGACAAGGAACCCCATGACCGTCGCATTTTTTGACCTCGATCACACCGTATTATCGGTCAACTCCGGAAGTCTGTGGGTTAAATATCAGTATCGAAAGGGCATGTTGTCCCGCGGCGATCTTCTAAAAACCTTCGGATATTTGCTTGGGTACCGATTTGCTCTGGTGGACGTCGAAAAGATTGTGAATGTGGCGGTGACTCGAATCGCGGGAATGCCCGAAGACGACATGCGCCTCGAGGTTTATGGATGGTATGACCGTGAGGTGCGCCAGCACATTGATCCCATGATGCAAAGAGCGATCAAATCCCATGGTGATGCGGGCCACAAGCTGGTCTTGCTCACCGCGTCGTCTCCCTACATTTCAGAACGAGTCTGCGAAGAGCTCGGGTTTGATGATTTTCTTTCGACCCGATTTGAGGTTCAAGACGGCAAATTCACGGGCCGACTGCAGGGCCCTATGTGTTACGGGGCCGCCAAGGTGGCGTACGGACAGGCGTGGTTAGACGAGCACAAAAAGCGGCTCGATGACGCCTGGTTTTACTCAGATTCGTACACAGATTTGCCGATGCTCAAGGCCGTCGGAAACCCCGTAGCCGTCAATCCTGACCCTCGACTTGAACGTTGGGCGAGAAGACACGGCGTCCAAATTATGAGCGGTAAATAAGTTTTTCTTCTCAGCGGCAGACAACGGGTTATTATCCCACGTTGGAAGAGTCCAGTTCGCGCACGAGTTTGGGCCCCGTGGCAGCTTGCCAATGGAGCTTAGCGTGAGTATCGTTCGCTTGAAGATCTTCCCCTTTGTCGGCACTTAGACACACTCTCGCGGTGTCCGTATGCCATTGTGTATTGTTCCATGAGAGGCCCTTGCCCATGAAGATCACGTGCCCAGCTTGCTCAGCAAGCTACAACATCGACTCGACACGCGTTTCAGCCAACGGCATGACCATGCGCTGCCCGAAATGCGCGCAGAGCTTTCATGTCAGTGCAGACGGGTCGACATCCGCCGAGGCTCCAGCGATTGGAACCTCGACCATGCTCGATGGCGGCGGCGCATCCATTCAAAATGAGCGGTACTACGTCAAACGGCCGACCGGAAAGGTTTTTGGTCCCTTTGACTCCAGCGCCATTCAGATGATGCTCAAGACTTCGAAGCTCGCAGGGGATGCGGAAGTCTCGATCGATAAACTCTCATGGACCCCCATTTCGAGCATTCCAGCCTTTTCGGAGTTTGTGGACTCCAATGCACTGCCTTCGTTTGAAAACATGGATCCCAAAGCCACGATGATGGGTGGATGGACTCAACGAGAGGCCGCTGCCGCAGCTGCGGGCAATGTCCCAGATCTTCCTGCGCTCAAGTCTGGATTCGATCTTCCGGCACCAAAGGGCGGAATCCCCGAATTGCCAACGCCCAAATCAGCGGCACCGGGCAGGCCTGTGGTTCCAGAATTACCCGCACTCAAAGGGGCGCCTGAACTCCCAGCACTCAGAGGGGCGCCAGAACTTCCAGCGCTTAAAGGGGCGCCAGAACTTCCAGCGCTTAAAGGTGCGCCAGAACTTCCAGCGCTTAAAGGTGCGCCAGAGCTTCCAGCACTTAAAGGTGCGCCAGAGCTTCCAGCACTCAAAGGAGCGCCAGAGCTCCCAGCACTCAAAGGAGCGCCAGCTCTGCCGGCCCTTAAAGGTGCGCCGGCTCTGCCGGCCCTTAAAGGTGCGCCGAGTCTTCCCGCGCCCAAAAGCGCTCCTGAACTCCCAGCATTGGGCGCGCCATCGCTCCCCACCCTCAAAGGTACGGGAAATTTGCCCGCACCAAAATCGGCTGCGCCAGCGATCGCTGACGACGACCTTTTTGGAGGCGGCGATTCTGTTTTTTCGCCCCCAGGTCGCGATGAAGACCTCTTCGGGAGTCCGTCGCAAGACGACGACCTCTTCGGGAGCCCAAAATCAGATGACGATCTCTTTGGAGGTCCTCCAGCCAAACCGGCAAAAGAAGAGGATGACCTTTTTGGACCGGCCATCTCGGCTCAGGCCCCGATGTCCGAAGATGACCTCTTTGGAACCTCATCACGGGATGACGAAGATATCTTCATCTCCAATCGCGCCGCCAAGACGGACGACGATGACTTTCTGGGCGGAGACGCGGGATTTTCGTTCCTCGACGACGGCCCTCCTCAAGATGCCGGCGATGAATGGAGCAATGACCTTTTCGCCGATCCTCCAGCCAAGGCGGCGGCTCCGCCGGCTTCGGCCCCCGTGCCGCTCGACGATTGGGGTGATGACCTCATCGATCGCGCCCCGGTAGCCAAGCCCAAGAAGGCCGCGCAAGAGGCCGTCCACGACCCATTCCGACCCAAATCGACGGGGATTCGCGAACAACCGGTCGTAGAAAACGCACAAGTCACACAATCTCAAGTGGTTGACGAAGATCGAAAACGCGGACCCGTCATGATCGCGGCCGGCGTACTCGCCGCAGCAGTCGTGTTCGTTGGCGGCTATTTCGCTTATTCTTTCTTTTCGGACGACACCAAGACGCCAGACGCGCCCACAGTGGTCAAACAAGGGCCTGTGAAAATCGCCTTGGCGACGATCAGCCCGGATAATTTCAGCGACCTTTCGACGTTGATCGATCACGCAAGCAAGGGGGGCTTGGACGCAGAGAATAATGCCAAACTTCTTGTGGTTGAATCGTTATTCTTGAGCCGCTATTCCGATGATGCGATCCTTAAAAGCGCCACTGACCGCGCGGCAAAACTCAAGAATGCCACCAGCGGGTGGGACGCTCTTGCACGGGGCTCATTCGAGGCTCAGGCCGGAAACGGAGATGCCGCGAGGGCCTATCTGGAGCCTCTGCTTGCCGGAGACGGTGAGCAGGTATTCCTGGCCAATTTGATGATGGGAATTGCCGACGTCGTCACGCTGGAAAAAGACATCCAATCAGGCACGCTCAAACTCGACAAAACGCCGACTCCGGTGGTGCAGGATGTCGATGCTGGAGTCGCCGTCAATGATGCGGATGCTGGCGTTGATGCGGGTGCGGACGCGGGGACTGAAGAGGCCGTTGCGGTCGCTGATTCACCCCAAAACCCACTGGTTTCGCGCGCAACCATCGCCCTTAAAGGGGCTGCAGACGCGAACCCGAAATCGCCTCTTCCAAACTATTGGTTGGGACGTTTGACCGCGCTCTCAAGCCCAGAAGAGGCTCAGAAGCACTTTGAATTGGCGATCAAGGCCTCGCCTACACACGTCGCTTCGCATGTGAAACTGGCCCATCTGCTCTATCTGCGCGGTGAGCTCAAAGATGCGTTGACTCAGGTCGAGATGGTGAACGGTGAGATGGCCACCTCAGCCAGCGGCATCGAGCGCTCTGAAGCGCTTCATATCGCCGGTCAGGTTTACGTGGCCCAGCGACAAAGCGATGCCGCGATTGACTCATTCACCAAGGCGTTGAAGGTCGATCCGACTCGGACCGAGACCCTGCGGGCGCTCGCGCTTGAGTATGAAAGCGCCAAGAAATACAAAGAAGCGCTCAATTTCTTCACGACGAATAAGAATCTCGGTCAGCGGGAACCCGAAGTGATGCTCGGCATCGTTCGCTCGCATATCGGACTCGAGCAGTGGGGAGCAGCGATCGATCAACTCGAAGAAGCTCAGAAGCTCTTCCCAGACGACGCACGGTTCCCTTTTTATCTTGGCCGTCTGAATCGCGATCGCGGGGATTTCCTCCAGGCTCAAAAAGCGTTTGAACGTGCGGTGGAGATCAATCCGAAACTTCTTACCGCGCAGACCGCTCTTGCTCAGCTGACCTGGCGAATGGACAAAGACCTGATGAAGGGTGAGTCCTACATCAAGAAAGTTGTGGAACAACCGGAACTGATCGACGCCGAAGTCGCATTGGAAGTTGCCCGCTATTATCACCAGAGCAACCGACGAGATCTTGCCGCTCAATGGTACGGCGAGTCGCTTCGACGCGATCCTAATTTCTGGGAAGCACGACTGGCTTTGTCAAAACTGCTCCTTGAAGAAAACAAGTTTGACGAGGCCCGAACCCTTCTGGAAAAAGCCCGAAGCGAAGGTGTGCAGGATGTGCGCTTGTCGGCGTATCTTGCAGACGCGTATCGCCAATCAAAGGACTTTGACCGCGCGATCGACGAGATCAACCAGGTCATCGAGAAATTTCCGAAGAGTCAGGAATACATCTATATCCGGGGCCGAATTCATTTCGATCGTGGAAATTACGAGACGGCGCTCAAAGACTTCTCGAAAGCGTACGACATCGATCCACGTTTCCATGACGCGTATTTTTACGTGGGACGTACGGCCTTTGAACAAGGCGATACGCAACAGGCGCTCAAGATTTTCCGGCACGTCCTCGACTATCAGCCCAACCGTGGAACCTACCGGTTCTTCATGGGTCGAGCCCTCGAAAAAGCCGGACGTGATTCTCAGGCGCTCGACGAGTACCGCAAGGCAACAGCCGTGGATCCGGCGTTTGGCGTCGAGAACCCACGCGTCTACATCTATCGCGGTCGCTTGCTAAGCAAACTTGGTTACGCTGCTGAAGGCCGCAAAGACATCGAACGGGCTCTTGAGCTTGCCCCCGACCTTGTTGATGCGCTTCTGGCCATGGGTCAGACAAGCTTCAACGACAAGAACTACACCAAGGCGATCGAGAACCTTTCGAAGGCTCTGGTCCATCAACCAGAACACGCTGAAGCGCAATACATGTTGGGAATGGCCTTCATTTATGCCAACCGACAGCGCGAGGGTGCGCAGCGTCTTCAAATGGCAGTCAAACAAGGTTATGATGACCCCGAGGTGTTTCGAACCTTAGGTTATCTTTATAAAGACCTTGGCCAACGTTCACTGGCGGTCGAATCATTCGAGAAGTACCTTCAAGGAACTCAAGATAAAGAAGTCCCGACTGCCACTCGCCGTGAGCTTTTGCGTCAGATAAAGGAACTCGGCGGCTAAGTTATCTCGATAGAAGCACACCCGAGAAAGTTGATAATGCGTGTATTGATCATCAGCGCAGAACCCAGGCTCACCGACTTGGTCAAAACCCACGTCGGAGCCGAAAACCAATTCAGTGTCGTAACACAGTGGGGAATTGGCCAGGCAACGCTTTTCAAAGAGCGATTTGACCTCGTGTGCATGGACTACGAGTGCCTGAAAGATGAGAATCTAGAAGCATTTATCACGATCGACAACATCCTCACGAACGAGAATACGTTCGGTTGTTTGATGGTGCGGAAGTCAACTCCTGCGACTCAGGAACTTCACGGCAGCCTTCGCTCCTTGAGCGAAACCATCGACATGTCGTTGGGCAAAGAACAGTTCAGCCAACGAATCGAACACATCTCTGCGCTTGCGGCTGAAAACGCCGTCACCCGCAGTGGCGAAGATCAAAGCATCGAGTCCAACCATATCCTGCAGCTTGAGGTTCAACTTCCTCAACTGGCGCAGGGAAAACTGAGCAACGTCTCGATCACACGGCTGCTCTACACCTGTCATGTTCGTAAGCCCTCAGGGTTCTTAAGAATCCATGCCGGGGGTCGCACAGCCGAGATCGCGTTTGACGAAGGGTTCGTCAAGATAGCTCCGGGATATGCGTCGGTTGCGGAAGTGATCGGGATTTTTGCATGGGCAGGAGGCGACTACGCCTTCACCGAGGCTTCGGCCCCAGCAGGAACCCGTGAACCCACGCTCGCACTTATTGAGCGCGGCCTTTCGCGGATCCCTCATCAGCAACTCATGAACGAGATGAATTCCTGGATGGAACGTTTTCCCGTGCCAACCAACCACTGGGAAGAACGCCAAGACGGCCTCGACCAATTCACGGCGCTGCATGCTTTGATGCGCGTTGTGGACGGCCGCTCCTCTTGGAGCCGAGTGCTCTCGAAAATGGGGTCGCTCGCTCAGGAAGCGTTCAAAGCCGCTTATTTTGCCGTGAATACGGACATCATCTACTCCCACGATTCATCCTCGATTCGCGGAGCGCTGCTTACCTACGCGCGAGATATCCGACTGGCGCGGGAGAAAGTCGACGAAGTCGCGCGCCAGCAGACCAAGGCGTTTCGCGCGTCGAGCGAGGACCGAACCACACTCGAAAACGAACTTGAAGACGCTCTGATGGGAATGAGAGCTCAATCGAAATATCGCATTTTTGGCGTCTGGGAGGGCTGTGGCCGGGCCGTCGTTCAAGAACGCTTCTACACGCTGGTCAAGGAATACCATCCCGATGTTTACGGCGGAAACGTCACGGGACGGGTCAAGCAGCTGGCTCAAGAGATCTTCATCCTGGTCAAGGTCACTTACTCCGAGCTTCTGAAAGCCGAAAAAGGCGATCAAACCGTTGCCCCACCTGCCTCGGCAGCTCCTCCGGTCCGAGTTTCGAAAACAGGCACCGCCCGTGTTCTGACCAACGTTAATACGCCCATCATCAGCCCTGAGACGAGCTCTGCGCCCGTCGGCTTTGAGCCGTCGCGTAATTTTGCCGAGCGAATTCCGACGTCGACCGTGTCGGCGGTCGATCCTGGACCTAAAGCTGATGTTCAGTCACGAATCGAGCGCCTGAGCGGATTCCGTCAAAAACAGGAGCAACGCTCTCGGCGGCGCAACTCGGCCCATGGACTGAGCATCGATTCTGAAGCCGATCTCAGCGAAGCTTCGGACGCCTATGAATCGCCTGAACCTGTTCAGGTGGAGCCCGAAGTTGATGTCGAGGCTGAACGCCGAGCCAAGCTTAAAGTCTTGATGAAAAAGGCGTCGGCTGTGAACCATCCGAATGCGCCCAATCCCGCAAAAGAGGCGTTCAACACGGGATACCGGCTCTTCAAAGAGGACAAGTTTCAGCAGGCATTCGTGGACATCAAACTCGCGTATGAATTGGCTCCCGAAGAACCGCTTTATCAGACCTTCTACGCCTATTTGCTTTTCAAGCTTCAGCCCGACAAACATGAAGTCGCGGAAGAAATTCTTCGCGAGGTTCTGCTCAGTGGACACCGGCAGGCGATTCCGGATGCTTATCTGTTCATGGGCCATATCTGGAAGGCTCGTAATGATACCGATAAGGCTGTAAAACATTACGAAAGAGCGTTAAAACTCAATCCCGGCTGTGTAGAAGCCGAACGCGAGCTGCGATTTGTCGCGATGCGTGACAAGCGAAACACGTCGGAGCCCGGTTCGTTCATCAAGAATTTGTTCAAAAAATGATGGGCGGAGCCCATCATCGTGTAGATTTCATGAAAACTCAGCTGCCCCGTTTCGGAACAGCCCCTCGCCGCATAGAAGTTGAATGGGAAAAATAATCGGAATTGACCTTGGCACCACGAACTCGTGTGTTGCCGTCATCGAGGGCGGTGAACCGCTTGTGTTGCCAAACAGCGAAGGTTCGCGGACCACGCCATCCATGGTTGGTTTCACCGAGGGTGAGGAACGTTTTGTGGGCCAACAGGCCAAACGTCAGGCGATCATCAACCCCGAACGCACCATTTACGACATCAAGCGGTTGATCGGGCAGACGTACAGCTCGGATATTGTCCAACACTATCTGACTTCATTTCCGTTCAAGATGAAGAGCTCCACCAACGGGGATGCGTGGGTCGAGGTCAACGGCCAAGAGTATAGTCCTCAAGAAATCTCGGCGCTCATCCTGAAAAAGATGAAGCAGACCGCAGAAGATTATTTCGGCGAGGAGATTACGGAGGCTGTGATTACGGTGCCGGCGTATTTTAATGATGCGCAGCGCAGCGCGACCAAAGAAGCCGGACAGATCGCAGGCCTGACCGTGCGCCGCATCATCAACGAACCCACTGCGGCCGCGCTGGCCTATGGGTTTGGCAAAGAAAAGGACCTGACCCTGGTCGTGTTCGACCTTGGCGGAGGCACGCTGGACGTCAGCATCGTGGCTCTCAAAGGCGGCGTTTTCGAAGTCCTGGCGACCTGCGGTGACAACCAACTCGGTGGTGAAGATTTTGACCGCGCCATTTTGGACTTCTTGCTTGAGCGATTTAAGGCAGAGACCGGAGTGGACGTGTCGGGCGACAAGATGGCCCTTCAGCGTCTGAAGGAAGCTGCGGAAAACGCGAAATGCGAACTCTCAACGCTGACCGACACCAACATCAACCTGCCTTTCCTGGCCGTGGATGAAAACGGTCCACGCCACCTTTCATTGACGCTGTCGAGGTCACAGCTCAACGACCTGGTCTACGACTTGGTCGAGCGCCTTGAAGCTCCATGTCGCACAGCGTTGAAGGACTCCGGCATCACCAAGTCAAAGATCGACGACATCCTCCTTGTGGGCGGCATGACTCGCATGCCGCTGGTGCAAGAGAAGGTCAAAGACATCTTCAACATCAAACCCAGCAAGGGCGTCAATCCAGACGAAGTTGTTGCCGTAGGCGCCGCGATTCAGTCGGGTATTTTGGGCGGTGAGGTTCGCGAGGTCATCCTTCTGGACGTGACTCCGCTCAACCTTGGTATCCGGGTGGCTGGCGACCGTTTCAGCCCGATCATCGCCAAGAACACCTCGATTCCGACGCGGGAATCCAAAGTGTTCACCACGACCGAAAATAATCAGGACATGGTGAGTATTGCGGTTCTTCAAGGCGACAACGACGTCGCCAGCGCCAACAAGGCGTTGGGTATGTTCAATCTAACGGGTATTCCACCCGCACCTGCCGGCGGACCGCGCATTGAAGTCAGTTTCGAGATCGACACAGACGGCATCGTTAGTGTGCACGCCAAAGATCTCAAGACCAACAAATCACAATCGATCACAGTCGAGGGAACTTCTGGTTTGTCCGAAGAAGAGCTCTCTCGTGCCGTTGGGAGGAATCGTTAAGGGTTTGCGTGCATCTGTGTACGGGCTCAACGATCCGCTAGGCTACCGATAAGATGCGCTGGGAAATTGAACAAAAAATAGACGCTCTGGTGGCGGACGAAAAAGGAACGATCTTCAAAGACGCTCCGTTTCGAGTCTCGCTGGTCTACCCGTCTCCTTATAATGTCGGGATGAGCTCGCTTGGGTTTCAGACGATTTATCGTTTGCTCAACGACCGCCCTGACGTGGTCTGCGAACGGGCATTCTTGCCCGAAGACCCAGATTTTTGGCGTAAATCACGCACCCCACTTCTAACCTACGAATCCAAACGCCCGGTGGACGAAGCCGATCTGGTTGCGTTTTCGGTCGCGTACGAATGCGAAATCATCGGGTTGTTGGAGTGTTTGAATCTAGCCGGGATTCCGTTTCGAGCAGAAGATCGCGGCAAGGGATGGCCGCTGGTGCTTTTTGGAGGACCACTTACCAACTCGAATCCCCTCCCGATCGCGCCCTTTGCGGACGTGATCATCATGGGAGAAGGCGAAGAATTAATACACGTCGTCATCGATTGGTGGAAAGCCAGCAACAACCGTGAGCAGTTTTTTGAGGACATCTCTCAGCTGCCAGGGATTTACGTCCCGAGCATCCACGGCGAAGTTTTGCGACCGATCGCTCAGGTGAAAGACGAGCTGCTCCCCGCCTACAGCCAGATCATCACTCCCAACACCGAACTCGCCAACATGCACCTGGTCGAAAACGCCCGGGGTTGCCATCGAGGTTGTACGTTCTGCGTGATGCGACGAACCACAAATGGCGGCATGCGCGCGGTGAGCCCAGAGCGCCTCATGGCGACAATTCCTGACCACGCCACCAAAGTTGGGCTGGTGGGAGCCGCCACAAGCGACCATCCCAAGATTCTAGAAATTCTGGAGTCGATCGTCTCGTCGGGCCGTCAGGTGGGCCTTTCCAGCCTGCGGGCAGACCGAATGACGCCCGATTTCATGGAACTGCTCAAGCGGGGCGGCGCCCGTACGTTGACCATCGGCGTCGACGGCACCAGTAATCGCATGCGTAAGGTGGCGTCAAAGGGCATCAAAGAGTCGCAGATCATTCGGTGCGCCGAGTACGTCAGAGACTATGACCTGAAGCTTTTGAAGCTCTACATGGTCTTTGGCTACGCCGAAGAAACCATGGAAGACATCGACGAGATGATCGATTTTGTCGGAGAGCTCACCAAGATTTGCGATATTGCGCTTGGGATGAGCCCGTTGGTGTCCAAGAAGAACACGCCGCTCGATGGAATTCCGTTTCAAGACGAGAAGTTCTTGGAGGCCAAGATCAAGCGTCTCAATGAGACCCTTGGTCGCAAAATCGATGTGCGGTCAACGAGTATTCGTTGGGCGTGGATCGAGCATGCATTGGCGCAAGGCGGCTGGGAAATGGCCGACGCAGCGGAAGAGGTCTGGAAAGATGGCGGCTCTTTTGGTGCGTGGAAGCGCGCCATCAAAAAACACCGCAAATCCACGACGATCTTGGCTCGTCCGACCTCTGATCGGCTTCAGTCCGGCGCCCTACTTGGCGATGTTCCGGTGCTGCCCCCGAGCGTGAGCTAATCCGCTCAGGGCTTGAGGCCTTCTCCGCAATAACAGGCTTCCATCGTTGCGGGGTCGAAGTTCTCGTCCTCGGGCCCGTCCGGACACACACATGCGCTGATGAATCCGCATTCCGACGGACCGCATTGGGCCTCGCCGTTGGGGCATCCGATCACGGTCAAGTCGATGATTCCGTCGCAGTTGTCATCGAGGCCGTTACAAAGTTCCGGAGTTCCGGGGCCAACGGTCGGGTCGTTGTCGTTGCAGTCTGTTCCAGAGGGGCATAGCGCTGCATCAAAACCTGGCGCCCCGTCTCCATCGACATCCACGCAGGTGTTGCAAGCAAGGTCGCTCGCCACCGAGCACTTCAACACGCCGGCGCCGCACGTGTAGCGCCCAATTCCACAGCCGCTGACCGTCGTCGTCGGTGCACGACAGGCGGTCTCGTCGAGGCGTGCTGCCTTGACGCGCACCTGTAACGAACGTCGGGTCTGAAGTTCTTCGCTGCCCACGCCAGGCGACCAGACAAACCAATCGTAAGGGTTATTCTCTTCATCATGATGGTTGCCTCCCTCGAAGTCCCATTTGAGGTTGAAGTAGGCGTCTACGCCGTACCAATCGACCCCAAGTACGACCCCATCGGTCTCGGCCATCCCGTCACGTTTTTCGACTTCCCAGGCCAAATCCATTTCGACGGTATCCGTGTACCACTCGTCGACGATCTCATCTCCGGTACTGCCGGGTTTTCGGTCTTCATACCAAGCGACGTACATGTCATCGAGGTAGTAGCCAAAGGGTGCCCAACCATCGAATTCGAATTTCCGTATCTGCCAATCGCTGACCGCTTGTTGCTTGCCATGGATGAACGGAAAGGTGATGCGGCCATTACGAATGTCGCGGTGCGCAAAGGTATGCGAGTGGTCGACGCTGGTTTGAATCGCACCATAACCTGGCAAATTGATTTCGGTGCTCCCAAGCCGGTCGTCGCCCGCACTTGGAGTGTAATCAAGCAGATCTCTTGAGGTGCCAGCGGTGTCGAAACTCATCCAGGCGCGCCAGCCGGAATCATGACCTTGACGGCGATAGACCATGGGCACACGCAAATCGGGGTCATCCTCATCGATGGCACCGTCACAGTCGTTATCGACGCCATCACAGAGTTCCAGAGTCGCAGGGAACACGGTCTGTCCACAGATGCGTTCTGAATTCTCACACGCCAAATACGTGCCACGCTGACAAATGCCCTGACCACTTCGATTGCACGGCGTCCCGATTTCCGGCGAGAGTTGCTCGCTCGCGGAAAAATCCTCGCTGCGCAGGGTCAGTGGATAATTGGGGTCGAGTTCATAGACCTCACCGGTCTCTCCGTTGACGAACTGCCAGGCGTCGAGGTCCCCGTGCAGAGTCGCCGTGATCTTGATTTTCCACTTCGAATTTGCCGGCATATGTCCGATCAACACACCGCCTGGCTGGTTTGGACCCGTGGTGATCAGCGATGAGATATGTCGAGGATTGGTGTCTGTGACCCAATACGCTTCTTTATTATCCGGATAAGTCTTGAGCACGTCCGGATTCACGCCTTCAAATTGCATTGAATACACGGCTTCTGCGGCCCCTTGAGTGGTCGTCCCGCCGTGCGTCAAATAGAGGGCGTACTCACCCGGTGCACTTCCCTTGGCAGCATCACGATACAGAACAACGCGAGCCTTCTTCGGCCGATAAAGCCCGGCAGGTGCGGTGTTCACCCAGTTAACGGCGTCGACTCCCACGGCGTCGAATGCGCGTCCGTAAATCCATGGAGTCATGGGTTGATACGCGCGAAGGCGCTTCTTGGCTTTTCGGAACGGATGATCGGTGTTGTAGGAGAGTATGGTCGTGGCTGCCTGCGCCTCACACGCCGAGGGCGCGCACCGACCATCAAAGCAACCGTCCGGCGCTACACATGGTTTCGAGGCGTCACACCCCTGATAACAGACGCCGCGATGGCACACATCGCCACTTGGGCAAACCACTCCGGTGCACGAGTCAACGACGCACGCCCCTTGATAACAATAACTCGATGGGTCGCACTGGTCGTCGGAGGAGCATGCCTGGACACAATTGCCACCAAAACACTCGTCGCCCACAGGACATTTAATTCCATCGCATTGTGGATCGGAGTCATGAGCACAACGACCGGCATAACAGACTTCATCAGTGCCGCAGGCTGTATCGGTCGAACACGCCGTGAAACACGATCCCGCGAAACACAGTTCGGTGGTTCCGCATTCGACGCCTTGGCATGGGTCGCTCGAATCCTGGCAGTAGTTGATGGCGTCGTCGTAGCATTCCTCACCCGCACCGCAGGTGGCCGTGGTCAAACATGAGTCGGCGCAAAAACCGCCGAAACAGCTGGTGTCCTGGGGACACGCGATGCCCTCACAATTATCGGCAGCGCACCGACCGTTATAACAATGGCTGTTGGGGTCACATTGCGAGTCGGCGCTGCAGGTTTGGAAGCAGCTTCCGCCTGCGCAAATCGTCCCCACTGGGCAGTCGACGTTGAAACAAGCATTAGAGGTACAACGGCCATCCAAACAGATATCGGGGGTCATGCACTCCGTTGAGTCGGCACAAGGGTCGAAACATCCGCCGGAGTAACAAATCTGCGTCTCTGGGCATTGCACGTCAAAACACGGGTCACTCTCGAGGGCACATCGGCCACTCTGATAACAAAGCTCGTCCGTCGGGTCGCATTCAGCACTCGACGCACAGGTGTCGAAACAAGAGCCGCTGAAACACATCATGGCCGGAGGACAGGCGATGTCGACACATGGGTCGGTGGCGTCATCACAACGGAAATCATTCGCATAACAGAGCTCGGTCCCCATGCAGGTCATCAGGGTGCAATCATCGAAGCACGTGCCCCATTCGCAGATCTGGGAACCTGGGCAATCCGAGTTTGCCGCACCGTCATCAACGATGCCGTTCATGTCATCATCCAAGCCATTGCATACTTCTATGGCCGGCAGGCTAGGGCATCCGTCGTCCGTCATGCCGTTGCAGTTGTCGTCCAAGCCATTTCCGCAAGTCTCGGATGCTTTGGGTAGGTTTTGCCCGGAACAGGCTCCGAATACCCCCGCCGTACATGGTTTCAGTCCATCACTACAAACGCCGACTCCACGAGTTGCAGGCGGGCCGGTATAACAAGGCTCAGCGTAGTTATCGATGTCTCCATTGCAGTCGTTGTCCAAGTTGTCGCACAACTCAGCGGTTGGCATCACCTGACCGGCACAGCCAAACCAAACCCCTGGATCAACGCAGTCCTGAGAACCATCTTTGCACTCACCCACGTTTTGGGTGCCCGAGGGGCCGCCGTAACAAGCCCGCACATCTCCCGTCATACAGGTGCACGTTCCATTATCGGGATGAGTGTCGCAGTTGTTGTCCAATCCGTCGCAGACCTCGGGGACAGGCGTGACATCGGTGCATGGTAGATAAGAGCCATCCTTACAAACTTCAACACCTGCCACACACGTGCCGGTATTTTCCGTACCTGCAGGACCAGTATAACAAGCCCGACTTGCGCCATCGTCGTAGAGGGAGAACTCGCACGCTCCAGAGGGGCCGCATACATTCACTTCACAAGCAACGGAATCCGTGCAGTCGAAACAGCCGGTCATTTCGGTTCCGGAACCCATGATGGTTGGGGTGCAGGTCGTGCCAACACAGAAACTATCGACATAGTCGACGTCTTGGCAGGTACACGTTACAGCGTTGTCCGCGCAGCAGTCATACGGGCCGCCGATTGGGATATCCGCTCCGCTGGCTGCACATGTGGGAGGCGTGAATCCCTTCGCCCCACAGGTCGTTGGTAGACATGAGCCACCAGAACGGTCGTCACAAGCTGTAGCGCAGTTCGCGCTAGGACCTTCGCAAAGCACAGCACAATCAGTGGCGGAACAATCCCCACAATTGGCACAAGTGCCTGGGCCGGCGAAATTCGTACACCAGTCGTCACAGGAAATTTCTGGGTCGGATGGCGCAGGTTTGCAATAAATAGTTGGGCACTGACCAGCACTCATAGTCGGGCAAGCGGTCGAACATGGGGCGCCAAAATAGCCGTAGGCTCGATTGCCATCCAACATCATGAAAACCGACACAACCGCAACGAGCGCCATGCGAGTCAACATAGCCAATTCGCGTCTGTGGTTTCGATGGGACATATTTGAGCCAGTGGCCAACAAGCGTTGAAGCATGAGCCAATTCATAGCGACCTCAGAAGAACTTGGTTTATCTGTAATCATGTTATAGCATTTCAAGCAGTGACGCCAACGTCCGAGCCACCCAATTTAGTTTATTCTGAAAGGATATACGTGTGCCTCGGGGCGCCAACGGCGAGATGCACCGGCCTTCTGATTTTGTTCTTCGTCCAGAAAGGAAACCCATAGTCATGGCAAAAAGAAGTGTACTTGCGATTTTAGTGATCGCTCTGAGTTTCGCTGCTTGCGGTGATGAAGGTTCTTCAAACCCCAATACCATCTCGATCCTCGACGACGTGGGGATGGCAGACATCGGGTCGGATGCGTCGCAAGTAGACGCCGGCGCGGATGCTGATTTGGACATGGGCGCCGATATCGACGAATCGACAGCCTTCATTTCTATCGCTCCTCAGCGCCCCTATGTGTCGTTGCAACAGACCAAACATCTGACCGCGACGCTGAAAATCGACAATGTAGAAGTCCCGGACGCAGTCTTCGAATGGGAATCATTGACCCCTGAAATCGCCAGTGTCGATCAGGACGGAAACGTCACAGGAATCGCCGCCGGCGAAGCCTCGATTTTGGCCAGCTTTGGCGAAACCAGCAGTCTGGCGACCGTGCTCGTCTACAGTGTGCACAAAGGAATTGCGGCAGGAGCAGCGCATAGTTGTACTGCCAAAGTCGACGGACGCGTGACCTGCTGGGGTGCCAACGATTCGATGCAAGCCGGTCGACTCGACAAGGCGATCGCGGCGACGGCCGAGGAAGTCCAAATTTTAGGTGATGAGTTGGTTCTCGGGATTTATGCCGGTTTCGACCATTCCTGCGCGACCACCAATACGGGCAGCGCGAGGTGCTGGGGAAATAATCGCTCCAACCAGCTGGGTCCTTTGACCACGGAATTGGAGCGGGCGACACCGGGCCAGGTGGTGTTTGGATCGCCGGTCAAAAAGATGGCCCTTGGTAAAGACTTCAGCTGCGCATTGCTCGAAAATTCGACAATCAGGTGCTGGGGCGGCAACTCCGACAAGGTCATCAATGCGTCCTCCGACGCGATTATGACTCAGCCTACAAATACCCAGCCATCCTTGGCTTTCAGGGATCTCGCAGCCGGCGACTCCCATGTTTGTGGCTTGGCATCGGACTTTAATTTGTATTGCTGGGGCGACAATTCATCGAACCAACTCGGCGAAAATGCAGTCGGCAACGGCGGCCATGACCCCGTTCGCATCGGAAATACGCAATACACGGCGGTCGCCGCATACGGCGATCAGACCTGCGCGTTTTCGCTCTTTCAGGGCCTTCAATGTTGGGGAAGTTCAGATGGTGGTTTCGGGGATCTCGCCCTCATTTCGACACCCACCCCGACAACGATTCCGCTCGTCAGTCCCAATTTCCAACGAATGAGCATCGGCGGAAGCCACGCGTGTGTCGTCACAGCTGACATCACGTATTGCTGGGGGAAAAACGATAAAGGACAGTTGGGTGACAACACAGTTGTGGACCACGCTTTGCCAGAGCCCGTTTTTGGCTCACCCAATTTCGAACATCTGGCCTGTGGGCAGGAGCATTGCTGCGCCATCGGCCCGCGTGGAGACGTGTTCTGCTGGGGCGAAAACGCCGACGGCCAGCTTGGGGACGGCTCGGGCTCTCCGCAACGACTGCCAGTCTTCGCGCCACCCACCGCGCTCTGATTGCCTTCGACGGTTATCAGTTTTCCAGGCCATAGGGAGGCTGTCGTTTTGATGCATAAAACTGGTGTTTCAGTCAGTTCACCATCAAACGGGCCATTATTGGGCGCTCTTGGGTACTCTTCATCGAAATACGATAGAGAGCCACTTG
>Ga0100388_10001117_pt1 | contig 23746 bp, 17 predicted proteins | sample CryGeymeta201512_FD_81536 | JGI IMG/M metagenome (GOLD analysis project Ga0100388, IMG submission 81536) | Groundwater microbial communities from Crystal Geyser aquifers in Utah, USA - Crystal Geyser metaG 2015-12 | ecosystem: Environmental > Aquatic > Deep subsurface > Groundwater | place... | reverse complement strand
GACAACCGACAACCGACAACCGACAACCGACAACCGACAACCGACAACCGACAACCGACAACCGACCGCTACTTCTGAACGCGTTTATGCAGAGGATTGGAAGCCAAGGATTTGGCCAACTTCTCAAAGGCTTTGAGGTCGTTTGCACCGATGGTCTTTCGAGTCTCGGCCACAAGCTGTGCGGTATTGGGTGCATCCACAACCAGCAATGCCTTACGAGCCTCGTTGCGCAATTCGGGTTGAGCCACCCACATGCCCATCAGAGCGGTAGCTGCGCTCGAGCGGACCGCATCGCCTTCGCCGGATTTTGACACAACATCAGTCGTCCAAGCCCACGAGTTTCCGACTTCACGCAACGCAGCGAGCGTGTTTTCTGCTTCGGCGCCCGTCGCTGTTCGCGAACGACTCGCCAAATGGTCGACCATCACCAAGCGACGGCATTGTCCCATGCCGCGTAGGATCGCCAGAGCACGCGGCGACGTGCCTGCAGACGCCTCGATCAAGACCTTGGCTGCGTCGGCGTCCTGAAGCTTACCAAGAGCCTCAGCGGCACTGGTTAGGATCTGGACGTCTGCCTCAGTGCGAACAACATGCTCCAAGACCGCGCGGGCTGCCGGGTTCCGCTGCCTGCCCACGGCAAACAACAAACCAATTCTCCAACCTTGGCGCACACTTGGAAGGGCTTTTTCGAAGGGTCGATCTTCCATCAGATCCTGGAGCATAGGGTAGAGCCCAGCGGCCCCCAAGGTCTCCATCGTGGTTCCAACCACGGCGATTCGCCCCTGCTTACGAGAATCGAGCACAACCATCTGGTTGCGCAGGCCTTCAAGCGATTTATAGACCGTCGCGTCACGGTCACGGTCGATCCGAATCTCGGCCCGAGTGGTGTCCAGCGCATCGGCCGCCGAAGCAACCTGAGTCCAGCCCATCGTACCTACGAGTGCTGCCAAAATAAGTGTTTTTTTCATCGGATCATCTCCCACCACTGCGTTCCCGTTGTGTTGACATCGCGAACAACGTTGGTCGCGCAATGAATCTCACCAGCAAGCCGGTGATACATGTCCCAATCTTCGACGAATAAAGCCTCGTATCCATTCATCGCCAGGATGTTCTGAAGCGCTGCCTTGAACACATCGACACCGTCGACTTTAGGACCGTGCGGGTCTGGAGCCATGAACTGTCGGTCGTTGACGACGATTCCGTTGACCATGCCTGGCTGATGGGCGATAGACGCGCCATCGTAATGCCAGTGCGTAAACGGCACTGAAACAATGTCTTCGTCCGTCAGGCCGGTTGCGGTTTTGATGACGTCTAGCTGGTCACCAACCTCGATCACAGCATCAGCAGAAGCGCTCATCACGTCGGCATCCTGCAAGATCTGACTTACTGTGGTTGCTGCGTTGTACGGACGACCGTAATCGTCGACCCAATACTCTCCTTGGAAGACCGGAACACTTCCATCCCCCTGAGTTTGGAGGTCTTGGAACAAGTTGATCGCCATCGTCGCGTCGTTGGCGAGCATGACCCAACCACGGGCATTATCGCTCTTCAGGAAAGATACGGTTTCGTCGACATGTCCGACGAGCAACCAACCCGTGCTGATGAAAAGCGGCGTCTGAACGCCCTGCGATTCCATCATTTTGATCATGCCCTGATCGCCCCGAATCGAGCCGGCTTCGCCTTTCAGGATTCGGCCGAGTGGCCATGTTTTTCCATCATGTGTGAACGGAGGAATCGTCTCGGTGTTACCAAACGAGTTCAGCGTGTCCCACTGCATGCTGTGCTGCCCGCCATAAGCGGTCATGCCGGCCGTGTCGACGCCATGAAACTTCGTGTAAACCACGCGGCCGCCCTCGCGCAGACCTGTACTGCCCTGAAAACTCTGTTCAATATTGGCCGATCGCAGATACACATCGATGATTTTCAGACCGTTTGCGGTCGGCATCGCCATGTATCCCGTCTCCATATAGTCCTGGGTCCACTGATCCTCGGCGCTCAGCTCCACATGTCCCATAGGAACACCCGCGGCGGTCACCGCAGCTTTCAACGACTGCGTGAACGCACCATCGCCCCCAATAGCAAGCTCAGACGAATAGAGCTCGCGCGCCGGGTCTAAATGATGCCGGAAGACCAACGGGGCCACATGAAGCTCGACCGTGTCGGTTTTTACCTCGGCATCTGGAGCCCCTGTGAGCGTCGCCTCAACGCGCACCGTTCCGTCCCAAATCGACGTGTCACGAACGATGTCTCGACCTTCCAATCGGAAACCGACCCCGGCTTTCAGTTCAGCAGCCGTAGCCGTGAATTCTTGTGAGGCGGTCCACGTGCCGTTCACATTCACAAAAAACTGAGCGTAATCCTGACCAGCGACCAGTTTCACATTGGCTGTGGCCTCGGCCGGAAGGTCACCTGTAGATCGCACAACGATCTGCGCCATGTCGTCCAAATCTGCTTCGCCATCCAGCTGATCGTCGTTTCCGTCGAAACAATCGGCCAACGTCGCGTCATTTCCTGAACGCCCACATGAGCGATCATCGTCGTCCATGTTCGCAAGGAAAACGGCGCCATGACTCGCGTCCCACGTGTCTTCGCCCTCGTCATCGGCGGCATCAAAGGTCACCACGCCATCTCGATTGGTGTCGGCCTGTAGGTCGATGCCAACGGCTACCGGCGCCGTCGTGGTGTGATTATTAGTGCCGTTATTTGTCCCAGTCGTTGTCTGGTTATTCGTAGCGACGTTGTTGGAGCCGTTCGTCGACGTGTTATTCACATCGACCACAATTGGCTCTTCTTCAACCGCCGAGTCCGAGCATCCGATGAGTGTCGCCGCAAGAATGGCAGCGGCCCCAAGTACTTTTCCGGATCTCATGCATACTCCAACACGTAGTTAGGTTAATCGACCAACAAGATAGCGAGCAGATGTAAGGAAATCGAACACAACATTGTGGATTTACGGTGCAGCACAACCTGTGCCAGCTCCAAAAACAGACGAAGGGCGCATGAAACATGGCCCTTCGAGGTGTGCAATTTTGAAAATTGAGGAGTTTTCTTAGTGCCCAGCGGCCGAAACAACCCAGAATTCATCGGCTTTGAGGTCTCTCAGAAGATCAACTGCCCGAGGACTTCCGGTCGCTTCAAGATGGGACTTTAGGATTTGCTCGACCTCGATCATATCCACCGGATCGGCACGGCGAGCCGCCGCCATGCTAGGATTCACGTGCAACGGAAAGGCGTCCGTGGGGTCGAAAACGATCGCACGGCCCCCGCTCATACCCGCGGCAAAGTTATTTCCGACGGGACCAAGCACCAAAACCGTGCCGCCTGTCATGTATTCACAACCGTGATCCCCGCAACCCTCAACGACGATCGTCGCTCCGGAATTTCGGACTCCCAGACGTTCACCCGCCATACCTGCCACAAAAAGTGACCCGCCGGTGGCACCGTACGCGACGGTATTGCCCATCAAAACGTCTTGGCGATCATAGGTCATCGGACGAATGGAGATCATCCCGCCTGCCATGCCTTTACCGACATAGTCCTGAGCCTCGCCGACCAACTCAAGGTGCATGCCCTTATGACAAAATGCCCCGAAGCTCTGCCCTGCTTGCCCCTGAAATCGGAGTCGGAGGGTATCTTCAGGCAGGCCGGTCTCGCCCGTGTAGCTCGCGATCAGACCAGCCAAACCAGTGCCGACGGAGCGGTCTCGGTTGTCGATCAAGAAATTCTGATCAACAGCCGTGCCCGTGCGGACTGCGTCCGCAAATGTCGCAACCAAGCGTACATCAAGTGGCACAGGCTCAGGACGGTCGTTTCTAGGGACCGACTGAGACCGCGGGCCAACACCAGGCGTTTTAAGCAAGAGGGCGAGGTCAACACTGAGCGCGCGACGAGGAAGTCCGGCACGTGGTTCAAGAAGTTCGGTGTTTCCGATGATTTCCTGAAGACTACGAATGCCCATCTCGGCCAAAACCAAGCGAACGTGTTCGGCCACAAAATACATGAACGAGATCACGTTTTCGGGAGTTCCAGGAAACTTGGCTCGCAGGTCTTCGCGTTGTGTTGCGACCCCAACCGGGCACGTATTTGCGTGGCATTGACGAGCCATCACACATCCCGCAGCAACGAGTGGTGCGGTACCGAAACCGAATTCTTCAGCCCCCAAAAGTGCAGCGATGACGACATCGCGCCCGGTCTTCAGACCGCCGTCGACCCGCAATTTCACCCGACCACGAAGGCCGTTATTCATCAGAGTATGCTGTGCATCGGCCAGGCCGACTTCCCAGGGAAGCCCTGCGTGTTTGATCGACGAAAGTGGCGAAGCGCCCGTCCCACCGTCGTGTCCCGAAATCTGAACCGTGTCTGCGTAGGCCTTCACCACACCCGCTGCGACCGTTCCCACACCTGTGCCCGACACCAGTTTCACGCAGATGGTTGCTCGCGGATTCACGTGTTTCAGGTCGTAAATCAGCTGGGCGAGGTCTTCGATGCTGTAGATATCGTGATGCGGCGGTGGTGAAATCAGCGTGATTCCGGGCTGCGAACGCCGTGTCTTAGCGATGGCTTCGGTGATCTTGAAACCGGGAATCTGCCCACCCTCACCGGGTTTAGACCCTTGAGCCATCTTGATCTCAAGCTCGCTCGCCGAGGCAAGATACCATGGCGTGACCCCGAATCGTCCCGAAGCAACCTGCTTGATGGCGCTGTTGCCCAAGTCTCCTTTGTGCGGATACCACGCGGCCAAGCTGCGTTCACGCGCATCGTGGTCATACACCTCGAGTCGCTCGGCTTCTTCTCCTCCCTCTCCGCTATTGCTCTTGCCGCCAATGCGATTCATGGCAACGGCGAGCACCTCGTGAGCTTCGCGTGAAATCGCGCCAAAACTCATCGCCTGCGTGCAAAAGCGGGTGACGATCGCATCCGCCGATTCCACCTCGGAAAGATCGAGCGGTTTTTCCGCGAGTTTCCAGGTCAACAAATCGCGCAGAGCCGTAGGTGGGCGGTCGTCGACGGCCGTGCGGTACTCTTCAAACGCAACCGGGTCTTGCTCCCGTACCGCCTTATGAAGAGGCTTAAACACGCTCGGGTTAAACGCGTGATACTCGCCGTCGCGACGAAACCGGTAGATTCCGCGCTCTTTGAGTCGGGTGTCCTCGCCAAACGCCTCGGCGTGGAACTCCAGCGTGTGTTCCGCGATGTCTTGCAGGCTTACACCGCCGATTCGCGTGGGCGTACCGGTGAAATACGCATCGATCACCTCGGACGAAATTCCGAGTGCCTCAAAGGATTGGGAGCCGCGATAGCTCGACAAGGTCGAGATACCGAGCTTGGCCAAGATCTTACGCAGGCCTTTTTCGATCACACCCATATAGCGGCGCTCGGCTGCCAACGCGTCTTCGCCGCGAGCCTCAGCCAAACCAGCTACGGATTCCAAGGCCAGACGCGGATGGACCAACAACGCACCAAAACCCAACATCACTGCGACGTCGTGGTCTTCGAGCGAATCTCCCGTGTCGTAAACCAAGCTGGTCGACATGCGGGTTCCAGGCGCGACCAACGCGTGGTGAACGGCCCCAGTCACGAGTGGTGCTGGCAAAGGCGCGCGCTCCGCGCTCACGGCACGGTCGGAAAGCAGAATCAGACGACACCCGTCTTTGACGACCTCGTTGGCCTTGCGCTGCAATTCGGCGAGCGCCAAGCGGAACCCTTCCGGCCCGTCCTCGACAGCAAATGTCGTGTCGAGTGTCACGCACGGAAAGGATGGCAATTTCTGAATGGCCGCCAGCTCACCGGCCCCGATCAATGGTGATGGAAATTCAATGAGCGGATCGTCGTGCACTGGCTGCTGATCAAGCAACGAGCCAGGTGCACCAATTCGAGACGTCAACGACATCACGAGCTGTTCGCGCAGCGGATCGATAGGTGGATTGGTCACCTGCGCAAAACGCTGGCGGAAAAAACGAGCAAGCCGTTGGGGTTTTTCCGAAAGGACCGCCAACGGCGTATCATCCCCCATCGAGCCGATCGGCTCGCGACCTTCAAAAGCCATCGGCTCCAAGACCTTCTCGACGTGCTCGCGACCCCAGCCAAAACACTTCTGGCGGTCCACAAGATTCTCGGAGGGAACAGAAGCCACGCCTACGGCCTCAAACCGTCGTGCATTGCGATCCAACCATTCCGTCCAAGGCCCCATCTGCGCCAATTCGGATTTAATGTCTTCGTCAAAAAACACGCGACCGGTCGCGGTGTTGACCGAGATCATCTTCCCAGGTCCCAGACGGCCTTTCACACGAATTTCATCGTCGGGAACGTCCACGACACCCGCTTCAGAAGCCACGATCACGCGATCGTCGGTGATCCAATAGCGCAACGGACGTAGGCCGTTTCGGTCAAGCGCGGCGCCCACAGTTCGACCGTTTGTGAACACCAGCGCTGCGGGGCCATCCCATGGTTCCATGAGGCTTGCGTGGTAACGGTAGAAGTCGTGCACCGGCTTGGGAAGGTCTTTGCCTTCATAAGCGTCGGGCACCAGCATCGCCATGGAGTGCACAGGATTTCGCCCCGCTGCGCACAGGATTTCCAGCGTATTATCGAGGGCCATCGAATCGCTGCCGCCTGGCGCCACAAGCGGGCGCAAGCCCTCGCTCGACAACCAACCGTCGGCACAAAGCTGTGCTTCCCTGCCGGTGAGTCGATTCACATTGCCAAGCAACGTGTTGATTTCGCCATTATGGGCCAACATGCGCAACGGCTGAGCCAGATGCCACGAGGTCACCGTATTGGTGCTGTAACGCTGATGAAACAGAGCCACGGCAGTGACAAATGCCGGGTTGACCAGGTCGGGATAAAGCATCGGCAAGGCCGACGGCACAACCAACGCCTTATAAACCACCGTGTTGCGCGACAAAGACGGCAAACTGAAGTCCGATAAAGACGCCTGACGAGCGAGCTTTTCGGCCATTCGTCGCGCAATCAGAAGCGCTTGATCAAACGCCGTATCGTCAAGCCCTGAGCGCCTGACCACGAGTTGATAGACGTTGGGAGCTCGATCGATTTGCGAAGATCCGAGTTCTTCTCTTAGAAACGGAACGTCTCGCCAGACCACCGGTGCAAGCTCGGCGGCACGACACGCCGCTTCGACGATCGCGATGCCTTCGGCTTTTTGAGATTCCCGCACAAAGACCATCGCCAGAGCGTGGTCATTGGTGTCGCCGCTAAGCTCGAGCTCATTCCACAACAAATCCCATGGAATATGCGTGAGCACGCCTGCGCCATCGCTCGTCCGACCGTCGGGATGGACTGCGCCACGATGTTCGATACGCGCCACCGCATGCAGAGCATCGCGGAGAACGTCGTGTGATCTACGGCCTTTGATGTCGCACACGAAACCTGTGCCACATGAATCAACCTCAAGGTCAAAATCGAATTCGCGGTTAGTCATTATCTCCTCATGAATCAGAACGGGATTTCCAAGTTTCGAATATGGGAACGAAACGCCGGGTGTCAACCGCATTATAACGCGTCGCGTCATGAGGTCATTCCTTAAAATTTTAGGATTTAGTCGCCCACGTCATTTAGTGACGAAAGCACGAGCGAAGGAGAGCCAAAAAAATGCATGTCGCAGCAATGACAAACGAAAAACATTTACAATGATTTACAAATTTTCAATATTTTATTTACACATCAACACAGCATTTCACTAAAATCCCTCGGCAATCCCTTGATTTGACCGACAAGGTGTTCACAATCCTATCGGCCGTGTGAATTCTTCACAGGAGGGAAAATGAGCGCATATGTTGAAATCCTAGGAAATCACAGTGGGGTCTACGCAAAGATCGTGACGCCGGAAGCTGTGGAGTTTGTCGCCGATCTGGTGCAAAAATTTCGACCACGTGTCGAAGAATTGCTGCAGCGGCGAAAAAACGTTCAAGCGGATTTTGACGCAGGCAAACGCCCTCATTTTTTGCCTGAAACCAAGCCTATTCGCGACGCGGACTGGAAGGTGGCCACGCTGCCGAAAGACCTTCTGGATCGACGCGTCGAAATCACAGGGCCCGTCGATCGCAAAATGATCATCAATGCGCTGAACAGCGGCGCTCGCGTGTTCATGGCCGACTTTGAGGACTCAAATTCACCCACGTGGTCGAATTTGATGGATGGTCAGGTCAACCTCAAAGACGCCGTACGCAAGAATATCACGTACGATGCCCCCAACGGGAAACACTACAAACTCGGCGAGAAACCCGCCGTACTGATGGTGCGTCCACGCGGTTGGCATCTGGAAGAACGCCATATCCTTGTCGACGGAAAACCGGCACCTGCGGGTCTGGTCGACTTCGGCTTTTTCCTCTTTCATAACGCCCGAGCGCTGCTTAATCAGGGCAGCGGCCCATACTTCTATCTGCCCAAGCTCGAGAATCACCTCGAAGCCCGACTGTGGAATGATGTTTTTGTGCACGCCCAACGTGAACTCGATCTGCCCTTGGGCTCGATCAAGGCCACAGTGCTCATCGAAACGATCACCGCCGCCTTCGAGATCGACGAGATCCTCTACGAATTGAAGGACCACTCGTCCGGACTCAATTGCGGACGCTGGGACTACATCTTCAGCTTCATCAAGAAGTTCCGGAACGACCCCGACGCCGTGATGCCAGACCGCGGTGAAGTGGGCATGGGCCAACCCTTCATGAAGGCCTACAGCGAACTCGTGATTAAGACCTGCCACCGTCGTGGTGTGCACGCAATGGGCGGAATGGCCGCTCAGATCCCCATCAAGGGCGATCCCGCAGCCAACGAGGCTGCGTTGGCGAAGGTCAAGGTCGACAAGGAGCGCGAGGTCAAAGCCGGTCATGATGGAACATGGGTGGCTCACCCAGGCTTGGTTTCCATCGCAATGGACATTTTTGACCGCGAAATGAAGACGCCAAACCAGATTTCGAATCTGCGTGAAGACGTTCATGTGAGCGAAGAGGACCTTCTGCGCATTCCCAAGGGACATCGCACCTGGGAGGGCCTTCGCCATAATATTCGAGTCGGCGTGCTTTACCTTGAGTCGTGGTTACGTGGCGTTGGCTGCGTGCCCATCTACAACCTCATGGAAGACGCCGCGACCGCTGAGATTTGCCGGACTCAAGTCTGGCAATGGCTCAAACACGGCGCGACGCTCGAGGGCGAAGCCTTGAGTGTCGAGCGATTCCATACCGAATTGGCGAGCGAAATGCGCGCACTCGAAACCTCGATGGGCGCCGCTTTCAAAGAAGGCGAGTTCAAACGAGCGATTCGCCTCTTCGACGAGCTTTGCACGAGTGACGAGTACCAAGAATTTCTGACCTTGCCGGCCTACGGCTTGCTTCCCGACTAACCACAGAGAGGATATAAAATGGCTGCACCAAAAGAACGATTTGCCGGCATTATTCGCCCCTACGACGACGCCACAGTTAAACGACTTCGAGGCTCGATTAAGATTGAGTACACCCTCGCTGATCGTGGAGCCCGCAATTTGTGGGAGAACCTCCATGCAGAAGAGCCAGTCGTCGCGCTCGGAGCGTTGACCGGAAATATGGCGATGCAACAGGTTCGCGCGGGCATGAAGTCCGTGTACCTGAGCGGCTGGCAGGTTGCTGCTGATGCCAATAACGCGGGCCAAATGTACCCCGACCAGAGCCTTTATCCGGCGAGCTCTGTCCCGGACGTGGTTCGTAAGATCAACAACACGTTGTTGCGCGCCGACCAGATCGAAAGCAGCGAAGGCAATGTCACCCGCGATTGGCTTGTACCCATCGTCGCGGATGCCGAAGCCGGTTTTGGCGGGCCGCTGAACGCCTTCGAAATGATGAAAGCGATGATCGAGGCCGGTGCCGCCGGTGTTCATTTTGAAGACCAGCTCTCGAGCGAGAAAAAATGTGGCCACCTTGGAGGCAAAGTCCTTGTGCCGACAAGCCAGTTCATCCGCACGCTTAATGCCGCACGACTCGCGGCCGACGTCGCGGGCGTTCCAACCGTCGTGATCGCACGAACCGACGCAAACTCGGCTAATTTGCTGACCTCGGACGTCGACGACCGTGACAAGGCTTTCTGCACGGGTAAACGCACCCCTGAAGGCTTCTTCCACCTCAATGGCGGCATCGACTCAGCCATCGCCCGAGGCCTCTCGTACGCTCCGTACGCGGACATGATCTGGTGTGAAACCTCGACGCCCGACTTGGCCGAGGCCAAGAAGTTCGCGGAAGCGATTCACGCCAAGTTCCCGGGTAAATTGCTCGCCTACAACTGCTCGCCGTCATTCAACTGGCGTCGGCATCTGGACGACAAAACCATTGCGAACTTCCGGAACGAACTCAATGCGATGGGCTACAAGTTCCAGTTCATCACGTTGGCTGGATTCCATTCGTTGAACTACGGCATGTTCGAACTCGCCCACGACTATGTCGCTCGCGGCATGACGGCGTACGCCGACCTGCAGGATCAAGAGTTCGCTGCTGTGGACCGAGGGTACACCGCGGTGAAACACCAACGCGAAGTTGGAACTGGATACTTCGACGAAGTATCGATGGCGATTTCCGGTGGCGAATCCAGCACCACGGCGCTGGCAGGCAGCACGGAAACCAAGCAGTTCTAAACCTAAGGCGCGGCGCGCCAAATCGTGCCGCGCCTTTGTGTTTGTGAGAAACCAGAGTTTCAGCATCCCATCCAATGACCGGGTCAGATTCGTTCAAACGCCACGGCTATTGATTCCACCTGGAGCACTAAGATGCCACTTCATCCCGCCATTGTTCATATCCCTGTTGCTTTGGCCCTGCTTCTGCCCCTGCTCATCCCGCTCGCGGCGTTTTTGTGGTCCAGAAACAGAGAAAGTCGAACCCCATTTGTCTTCGTCGCTGTGCTCTGTGCGACGATGGCGGTCTCGGCGTTTATGGCCAAGCAAACTGGCGAAGACGAAGAAGACACGGTCGAGACGATCGTCGCAAAATCTCATATTCACGATCATGAAGAAGAAGCCGACATCTTTTTCTTCATGGCGGTAGGTATGACTCTTTTGGGCCTCGGAACCGTCGCAGCGACAAAATCAAAAGCCGCGATTCCCCTCACCGCCGCTTTGTGGCTGCTGTCAGCCGTCGCCGCTTATCAGGCCTATCGCACCGGCGAAGCCGGTGGAGAGTTGGTTTACAAATACAACGCCGGCGCAGCCTACTTGACCCCAGACACCGGCGCTGATGGAGCTCCGGTCGTCAAAGCCGACGACGACGACGACTAACTACTCTTTGAGAGATGCGTAGAACGTAATGCCACGCACGTTTTCATCGATATGCAACGTACGTTGCATCGGTGGAAATGCACGCTGCTCGCAGTCCATGCGCTCACACAGGCGACAGGTGACGCCCACGGGAACAGCCGTTTCCTCGTTGTCGAGCTCGACGCCTTCGGAATAGACCAAATGCTTGGCTTCGTCGGCCTGACACCCAAGACAAATAGCGTGTAACGCCGGTGGTGAATGAAATCCGCGCTCCCCACGATTCACCGTCCGCGCGATGCAAAAAAAACGCTCGCCGTTGGCCATAACGCTAACCTGCGTTCGGATCTGTCCGGGAGTCATGAACGCCACGACCAGATTCCAGCGAGGACAGGCGCCGCTAAATCGAGCGAACTGAATGCCCGAGGCACTGAATCGCTTCGAAATATTGCCCGCGATATCCACGCGCATGAAATGAAATTTCACGCCCTCATGGCCGGGTTTTCTAAGCGTCGTCAAACGGTGAGACACTTGCTCGAAACTCGCACGGAATCGATGCCCCAGCATGTCGACGTCGTAACGTTGCGCCTTGGCCGCCTCCAGAAACTCGTTGTAGGGCATCAACACCGCGCCGGCGAAATAGTTCGACAGAGCCACCCGTGCCAGCGCTCTCGATTCGTCGGTGGTCAGGTGGCGGTCGCTGACAATCTCATCGAGCACGTCGGATATCTCGATCAACCCAATTTGGTGGGCCAACTGAAAGTTCACGGTGTGGGGAGCAAGGATTTCCGAAAGCCGAAGCCGCTTCGACGCCGGATCAAAACGCCGAACAGACCGGTCATCCGACCGTGATTGAACGATCTCGACCGAGATCGCGTGACGCTTCTGAAGGTAATCGACCAGGCCCGAATACATGTTCGGGCGGTCGAGCAGCGCATCCTTCCATAGGCGACTGGCGGCCTCTTCTAACAACGGAAAGTAATTATTGTGTCGCTGCAGCAGGTCGGACACTTCCTCGGATGGCAGTCGCCATGGCTCAACGCCCGGAAGATTTTGGTCCGAGATCCTCTCAGCCAAGATCCTCATCTGATCGCGAAGCTCGCGATACGAGTGATAGAGCGCTTCGACGCCTTTAGCGACATCCGGACTATGAAGTGCAAATTCGCGAATTTCATTGATATTGAGGTCGTGGCCTTCAAAAATCTGGTCGCCAAAAACTTCGGCAAGCGCGGTCACTGTCCGTTCAGTGCCATCGTCTTTAAACGCCTTCAATTCCACGTCAAATATCTGCGCAACCTTCAGCAGGACTGGCGCCGTGACGGGCCGACGGTCATGCTCCATCAGGTTCAGATAACTCGCCGAAATGCCCAATACATCGGCGAGCCCGGCCTGAGTCATCTTGTTGCGTTTTCGGAGGTTTCGAATTTTTGCGCCAAGGCCTGGCGTCATAGCTCTCTCCTCAGGCGTTCTTGTGCGTCCGAAACCAGATTTTCGACCCTGCAAACCTTCGCCGCCCCTTCCTCAACGATCGGGGTTCCCGTTGGAGCCTCACGCCATGCCCATACCTGCGGCAAATCGTGGTGGTCAGCCCGCCAACTCGCATTGCTCATCCGCAGCTGCATCAAGCGGTCGACCTTGAACCATTCTTGGATATCGACGACATCGATATCCGCCTCGACGCGCACCATCGCGGTCGGTGTCTCGCCATGTTTGCCCAGGGCAAAAAAGAACACGCCAGCCCCCTCGGCCCGAAGCACTTGTGTTCGTTGAGTCAGTGCGTCGATCGTGGCGCGCTCAGGCTCCCAAGACCGCCAGTGTTCCATCTGGTTCAAATCGTATCGAGTCAGCTCCAGCCCAGGCAGCGCGTCGACAAGCGCGATCAGCGGACCCATGGTTTCGCCGTCATCGACGGCCCCCGCCGAAAAAATCGCCACGATTTCGAGCACTGCTCTGCCTAGGAAAATAGACCGGTTTTTTTCTGAGTGATGGCCTCTTTCATCGCCCGGTCGGACCGCAAGATCTCGACGTAATTGGGCGGGCCCTTCCAATCGCGTGCGGGGGTCTCGGACCGCGGAGCCAGCGCCCGCACCCGGGTCACGAGTTTATCGGCAAACCCTTTGGGCACCACATCTGGAATCTCATTCGACGAAAGATCGGACTCCAACCGCTCAAGATCAGCGTTGGTCAGCACACGTCGACGCAAGAGGTCTGAAAACGAGTTGGCCAACTCAGTCAGACCGTAATCATGTTCGGCCAACATTCCGCCGGCCACACGAATCAAATTCTGCATCGTGAAGGTCGTATCCGCGTAAAGCACCAACGCCGCCTGAAAATAATTCACAATGGGAACGACTCGCGGCCCCAACGTCAAAAAACGGCCAGGGGGCGAGCGGCGGTCCAAATTGATGAAGATCCGATCCACGTGTCCGACAGGCTGCAGGTGGGCGCCATAGCGCATGATCTTATCCATCGTTGCCGAATAGACCTCAGCCTCGACCAGAATATCGCGAAGAACGTCCAGCCCGAGTTCCCCGGAGACCAAATCCGCGTAGACCGAATAGATGAACGCATCCTGTTCGGCATCATCGCCAAAAAGCGTTTCGGGCACACGATCGTGGGGACTTTCTGCCCGGACACGAAGCAGCGCCTCAAGTTTATAACCGACCTGACCCCGCACTGCTTTGAACCGGCCTTTGAGAATGTTTTCAAGGGTCGGCTTGAGCACAAAAGCGTCGGGCCTGATGCCGTCGAGCTCGAACTTCTTCTCGAGCACACTACGCATCTGGGTTGGACTGCCCGAGATAAACGTAAGCAACGAGAGTCCCTCGTCGCTGGGTCGTTTGATTTCGCGAAGCAGGGGCACGGCGCCCGGCACGGTCATTTTATCTTCGGGTTTTTGCAGAGCGGTACGAATCAAGTCGCGGATGGAATCGAACTCAGTTTGCAGATAGGTCTTGTCCAAGTCCCATCGGTAGACATGCAAAACTGCCTTTGCTTTGTTTTCCACATCCACTTAGAGCTCGCTTGGCGTCATGCCTGCAGGGCGTCAGCCACCTGGGCCGTTAAACCCGCGCTCACATTCTTGATGGCGAGTTTCAACGCATTCCCGATGGCTTTGCGACGTGACTTCGGGTGCGCCAGAATCACCACGCCGTCGACTCCAAGCAAAGGAGCCCCGCCGTATTCTTCAAAGTCGATCGCCGTCTTGATTTTTTTAAGGCCCCCGGAGAGTAAGCGCAATCCCATTCGCCATGCCAGCTTGCGTTCGTAGGCTGAACGGGCAAGGTCAAAAGCCGCTTCGCCGGTGCCTTCGAGCAGCTTCAGCGCCACATCGCCGACGAACCCTTCGCAGATAATCACGTCGTAGTCGCCTTTGGGAATCTCATCGCCCTCGATGTTGCCGTAGAAGTTGATGTCTTCGTGGGCACGAAGCATCTCATAGGCTGCAACGATCTCGGGCGGACCCACGCGAGCCTCACGGGAATTCGACAATAATGCGACGCGGGGCCGCTCCAAACCCTTCACGACCCGCGCATAGGCGCTTCCCATCACCGCAAAACTCACGAGGTCGTCGGCCGTCGCCCGCATCGTGGCACCGACGTCCAGAATCAGACCCAATCGATCGTTTTCGGGGCCACGTGCCCGTGGCGTGGGATAAACCGAGGCCAGGGCCGCTCTGGTGGCACCAGGCAAGGGCTTGAGCACCTCCATGGCGGCGAGCACAGCTGCACCTGGATGGCCAGCCGTGACGAGCCCGTCGGCCACGCCACTTGCCACCAACGCGCAGGCAACCGAAATCGAGGCGTCTGGCTTTTGCTCCAGCGAAACAGCCGCCGGCTCGTTCAGATTCACCACGGAACCCGCATGCACGACCGAAATCCGCTCCGGATTATGGCCCGCCTGATAGAGGGCTTCCGAGATGCGAACCTCGTCGCCCACCAGAATGAAGTACACCGACTCGTCACCCACCCTGCTGGCGTGCGCAACTGCTGCTACGATGTCGACCGGTGCGTGGTATCCGCCCATGGCGTCTACCGCGATCGTGATGGTCCGCTCAGCCAATCAAACTCCTTAGAACCATACGTGCGCGATCAAGAACGCTTCCGTTGAACCCACATCCGTGAAATCGATGCGAGGTGACCAGTTCACGCGGTAGGCCGCTTCCAGATCAACGAAAGTATAGGGGTGGTAATCAAACGCCACCTGTACGCGGTGTTTCTGGTCGTCTTTGTACTTAATATTGGGATCGCCCCAATCGTACTTCAACCGAGCATACACGCCACGAGTCAGGTTGTAGTTGATTTCATGGAACGAGTAGAGACCATCAAAGCTGTCGATCCCTTCCTCGTCCGATATCAAGTGCCGGATGTCGACCTCGCCGTAGATTCCGAGCGGCTCGAAGTTCAGGCCGTACTGCAACCCCGCGGTGATTTGGTCAAAACCACTTCGTCGATTCAGGTAGTGAAAACTGGAACCCAAGTGCCAGCCCAAATCGCGCCAACCGACGTTGACGGTACTGCCGATGCCGCGTTCCATCCGTTCACCGGGCCAGCGACCGGCGCCCTGATAATAAACTGACGCGTCAGCGTACAGGTAGTTGGGGTTGTAACCGACATCCATGCCGAGCACAGAGAAGAACTGGTTGAACCCAAGATCGTTGCGGATATAAGCCGTATGATCGTCGGTGCGCCAACCGTAGCGAGGGATGATGCGTCCAAACCGGAAATAACTGTTGTAGGGCATCCGATAGCGGAAAAAGATTTCACGAATGGTGAAATAATCACGCGCTTCAACGTTATCGTAATTATCCGTGTCTTTCTGCGCTTGAAGGCCGGCGCTCACATAGAAAATCAAATCGTCGACGGACTCGTTCATCGCATAGAGGTCGCCCTGCATCGGAAAGACGAACGGACTTTTGGGATTGCTCGAATCATCGAGAACCATCGCTCTAATATCGCCGCCGAATTTCCAGACTGGTTCGGCGTCGATATTGCCGTAGCGCTCATCGATCGTCGTGAAGTCGGTTTTGCCGGGCCACCAGCCAGAAAATCCCTTTCCAAATTTATAGATTCCCTTTTTGGGGAAGCCTTTGGGCCGGTATTTGCCCGGATTCGCGAATGCACTGGGTCTTTCACCGTACATCGGCAGAACTTCTTTGCCGTAAAACTGACCATCGGGAGTGCGCAAGCCACCGCCCGCGGGGCTGTAGTGGCAGCCCACACAATCCAAAGTACAGCGACGGGCTGATACGTCTGGATTGGCCCATCCAAGGGGCTCGATATGGCAGGTATCACAGGCCGCCGCCGAGGTGATGGCGTAGATGGGCAGAGCTTCGCTGTCTGGGACCCAACCCCAGACGCCCAACACCAAAATCAAAAGTCGCGCGAAATTAGAGATCATCGTTTACTTCCAGAAGTCGGAAGAAAGGTAAAACACTGAAGACCAGCCGTCCCGTTTTTTCACTGATAAGGCGCTCCACTCAGGATCCAGGTCCTTACGGCATCAATTTGTGCCTCGGGCAAGTTCCCTGTGGGAGGCATTCGTTCGCCCACTCGGTTCGAAGACATCGTCTGAAAGATCCGAGAGCCTTCGGGATTGCTCGGCACCACAAATGGAATCCCACTCGTGGCCACTTTCCCTGCGAGGGCCGTACGCGCCTCTTCGACAGTTGAATTGGTCGTGATGGTAAAACCACCATTGCCCGTTGCATGGCAGCTGGAGAGCCCACAGCCATTGGCCAAAATCCCCGCGACGGCCGTGAACGGCGCTCCGGTAATCGTGGTCATGTTGTTGGTCGTGGAAGTGGTTTGATTATTCGTCGGCGTGGTCTGGTTATTCGTCTGATTATTGGTCTGCCCGTCGGGCAATTTTCCGGCGCCCGTGCAAGGCGCACCTGTGATGTACCATTGACGAAAGATTTGCCGTTCGATTTCAGACGGTTGAAACGTAAAACTTGCGGGAGGCATCGTCTTAATGTCGGCCGTGCGAACGGAGTTTCGCTGCGCAAGAGCCTTGGCGCCTGACAGGCCGTCGACGTTTTCGCACTCATCCAACCGGAAGAAGCCAGGGGCGCCCTGAGTCGCAGGTACACCGTGGCATTCCGTGCAATACCGTTCCATCAAAGGGCTGACATCACGATTCCATTCAGGCAGTTCAGGTACGTCGGAGACTGGGCCGACCTCGTCGCCAAAACCTGGACATCCGGACAAACCCGCGGACACCAGAAACGACCCCACCAACATCAGCATTTGCAACTTCCGCACAACGGTACCCTGAAAAGAGGACTTCAATCCGGCGCAGAGCTTAACGACGAACGGTGTTAATTTCCACAACGCAGCACAACATAAGCGCCATTACGTCAGATGGTGGCCGTCAATTCATCCGAATCGGACCGAACACGACCCAAGACCATTGATATCAGCGACGAGCCAGTCGCCCTTTTGCACCGGTGTCACGGGCCCAAGAGCCCCCGAAAGAACAAGTTCTCCGGCGCGGATTCCGCTGCCGATCCGCCCAAGCGTGTTGGCCAACCAGGCCACCGCATGAACAGGATGCCCAAGGCATGCAACCCCTGCCCCGGTGGATACGACTGCGCCGTTTTTTCGAAGCACCGCGCCGCAGAGGCGCAGGTCGACTTCTTTCAGGTCACGAGGCTCATTTCCAACGACAAACATCGCACTCGAGGCGTTATCCGCCACGGTGTCCTCGAAGGTGATTTTCCAGTCGTGAATTCGCGAATCGATGATCTCGATGGCAGGCAACACAAATTCAGTGGCCCTGATCACGTCTTTTGGAGTCACCCCAGGCCCCGCCAGGTCGTGTTTCAGCACAAATGCAACCTCGGCTTCGGCGCGTGGCTGTAAGAGAAATTCAATGGGAGCCGTGCCTCCATTCAACACAGACATGTCCGACAAAAGAGTACCGAAATCAGGCTGATTCACCTTGAGCCACGCTTGAATCGCATCGCTCGTCAGGCCGACCTTCCGGCCGACAATCACCGGCGCGTCGACGCCCTGAGCCCCCGTCCGCAATTCAATATTGATTTGCTGGATGCGGTAGGCATCCTCCGCACTCAGCGCGAATTTTTGCGCCAAAGGTTCACAGGGCTGTCTCGAACTCTGTGCGTTTCTCAAGATTTCCGCGGCCTTCTCAATCATTAAACGCTCCAATAAATCCACACCGACCAATAAACCAACGCTGCAATAACCTGCGCCCACCCATGTCTGCTACTCACTCGCCATGCGAGTGGAATGAAGAGCAGAGCACCAACGCCAAGCGGCGTGCAAATAAAGAACGGGACCTCTAAGGCTTGAGCGAGTCGCATATGCGTCATTTTCTCGCCAATCATCGACACGATACCGATGAAGACGATCGCAAAACCAAGCCCGACGACAACCCGATTGCCGGTCAGAGCCGACATCGGAGGCAGGGGCGGTGGTGGCTCATATGGGGGGCGTCGACTCATACAAAAAACTCTTCTCGAAACATCTGAGGAACACGCTTGAAAACTGCGACGCCAAAGGCGTTCACGGCGACGCCAGCGAGGATCGAAGCCTTGAACGCCCACCCAATCGGGCGGCGGCCGAGCGCAAGCAGCAAGACAAGGTACACAGTGTAGTCCAACGAGAACCTGTAGCCGAACTGCTCGTACCCAGTATTTTGGTAAAAGAAATGGGGAATCGCGGTCAAGAGCACGACGAACCACAGCAGGCGATGCCAGAAGGTCTCATCGGAATTTCGCCGCGCCAGCGGGCGGAACAAATAGATGAAAGCAGGAGTCGTCAGGAAGAGGCTCATGCCGTGTTTTGAAATCAACACAAACGGTGAGTGCGGGATAAAACGTGGCAATAACGTGAAGGCCGCAGTCAGATTTTTTGACAAGAAAACAGGGTCAAAGAGCCCAAATTTTTGCACGCGTTGAAGGCCACCGCCCGCCAAATAGGTATGCCCAAATTCGCCGAGTGACTCGAAACGCATGCCGTTCTGCGTCAACAAAAGAAGCCCGATGATCAAACAGGGCGTGCTGAATAAGACGGCTTCCTTTAAGGCATCCCGCCATCCCTCGCGACGGAATTTCCCGTTGGGGAAGAGCAAAATCACGTAGAAGAACGCCGACGTAAACAGAAGCGGAGTCCGCGTGGAAAACGCGAACGCCATAAAGAGGCCGGCGAGCAACGACTGACGTCGCAACGTAAACAACACGTATCCAAGGGTGAAGGTCACGCCCATCACCAACGCCGTAAACCAAACCTGCCCCAGAGTGGCGCACCAAAAGTGCACCGTCCCAAATCCAAAAAGTAGGGTGAGCCACAGATTCTCGCGCCGGGTCCGTGAGCCAAGCCCCATCGCGGAAAAATTCATCAGAACCAGAAACATCAACATCACGTTCAGCGACGCAAACACGATCGTGAACAAGACGTCGTTGACCTGATAGCCCCAGATCGCGGCGAGCGGCATCATCAACACCGACGGCGCCGGCGGGAACGACATGAAATAACGCTGCTGGCGCTGGCTAGCGGCGAGCGTCTTGGCATCGAGCACGACCTCCTGCCCACTCAGGAGTCGGAAGCGCCCACTGCCCTGACGGTCCAGCCAGATGCCTCGAAACACCTCTCCCGACTTTAGCTTCAGCTCCCAATAGGAGGCCCAATCGTTTCGGTGCGGCGGATTACGGTCGAGTTCAAAGGCGACCTTTCCGGCTCGGCGCGCCTGCGCGGCCTCCGAACCCAGCGTTGCCGCAAGCATCGAGTTGTAGGTGTTGGCCAAATAGGCGAAGTGCGGGTCGGTTGACGGCCCTTTCAGGCGATCTCCAGCACCAATTGCGAACACGACCAGAGACATCACAAAGATTGCGACTGGATACCGCAATCGTGACATCCACGTGTCGGCTTTTGGCTCTTGGTTTTCCATGGTCTTAAAACAGCACGAGCCCGACCTGGGTCGAGCTCGTGGCATGTCAGCTAAGGGCTGAAATTAGAATTTGTACGTGGCGTTCAGGAGCGAGAACATGCTGTTCTGGCTGCCGCTGAGCACTGCCGGACCGTCGGTCACGAACGGCGTCGTCACGGTACCGTTAAGCTCGAAGTTGCCAAGCTTGAAGCCAACACCAACGGTCCACATGAACTCATAGAAGTTCGAGCTTTCCGAGATATTTGGTGTGTTGTCGTCGTCGAATTCACGATCTTGGAACGCGAAGTAATAACGTGAAGTCAGACCGGTGCGGAACGCCATCCAATCCGTGAGCCAGTGCTCAAGAGCGAGCTTGAAGCCAGGAAGCATCAACGACGTGGTCGAGTATTTCTCGTCACCCGAGTTGAAGTCGTAGCTCGACGAGCCAAAACCAAGGGTTCCGTAAGCAGCGATCGTGGTGTTGTCAGGCAACGTGTAGACGGGGCCTGCACCAGTTTCGATGAAGAAGTTCGATGCCGAAACCGAAAGGCTGTCTGCAGTCGTCGTCGAATTCGGAAGCGTTCCGAACTCGTTGGTCACGTTTGATGAGTTGACGTGAATCAGGCCGAGCACACCAAGCTTGATCTGGTCCTGAAGCGGGATCATCGCACGGCCCGAAAGCGAGAACGACGGAGCCAGCGAACCGCTGTCTGCATAGTTCGGCGAGTTCTGGTCGGTCACAAAATCGTTGCTGAGGAACGCAAGACCGAGCTCAAGGTTCAGGTCGAGGTCGAACGACGAGCGAAGGCTGTAGCCCAACACAAGGTCGATCACTGTCGTGTTCCACGAAACCGTCGAATCACTTCCAGTTGTCACAACGTTGGTCTTGCGACCGTGCTGTCCAATCGACAAACGTGCGCCCATCGAGTGTGCAGGAGCGAGCTTGAATCCAAGAAGGATGTCAGCAAGCTGAAGTGGCTCTGCGACAGAAATGGGGCCGGCACCGCTTGGATCGCCAGCAGGTTGATTGGCCTGGTCTCCACCCGAGATCGGACCGTTGAAGCCCATGTATCCCCAAGCCTGGAGACGACCTGGGCCATAAAGCTGAACGTCGCCGCCGCCAAGGAATGCATTGGGGGTTGCGCCGTATTGGTCTTCACGATGCGTCGAAATACCGAACGCGAAGTTTTCCTGACCAAAAAGCAACAAACCAGCGCCGCCCATCGAGTTGGCGCCGTCGTTGAGGCCCGCAGCGGACTCTTCGGTGTTACCAAGGCCGAGCACTGTGCCGCCTGGATAATAGTCGAAGCTCACCAAGTTGCGGTGGTCGAGCGTAAGTTGAGGGTAGATGTAAACATCGTCTTGATCGGTGATCAGCAGGTTTCCTGCCAAGCTCGAGCGACGGTCAGCGTATGCGTTCAACGCGACCGTGGTCGTAAGCAATCCAGTCAAAGACGCAGCAAAAAACCGACTCCATTTTCCATTCATATTTCCTCCATCCTATTCAATAAATCCAACCATTTCGGGTTGTCGGCCCAAGTCTTACGCGCGTGGTCATACAACAACACCTTGGACCGTGCAATCAAAATGGAGCCATCGCCGATGGCCGGCCTGGCGCCAAGAAAAAAGAAAAGCCCGGTTCTAAAACCGGGCTTTTCTGTCGGAAATGCCGACGATATCACTGCGAAGCTGGTGGAGCCTCTGGTTCGCCTTCTGCTGGCTTTTCTTCGGCCGCAGCAGCAGGTTTTTCCTCAGCTGGAGCTTCAGTTGGTTTATCAGTCGATGGTTGCTCACCAGCTTCTTCAGCTGGAGCTTCAGTGGTTGCTTCTTCCTTTTTCTCGCATGCGACCGCGAAGGTCAGTGAGATGAGGCCGAGCACCACCAATAATTTTGTGATTGCTTTCATGTGCCCAGATACTCCGTGTAGTTAAACAACGTTCCGCCCGCACTTTATGAGACCCTAAAAGGATCGTCAACATTATCAAGGATTGTGTCGCAGCATGAGCATCCCCCGACGCGCATCTGCGCGTTCGACCTCAAGCTCAACCTGGGCCCCAAGCGAAGGCGGTTTTCTCAACCTGACCAAGACGCGATATCCGTAATCCGTGAGCATAACTAGCGTTCGCCCATCTTGTGCAATGTCGACTACGACCGCTGTGAGCTTTTGACCTGGCTCCACCTGAGAAAGTAACCACGTCATCCAATACTCTTGCGCTTCACGCTCGATCTGTTGGGCCTCATAGCTTGCTCGCTCGACGTCGGCCACAATTTGATAGAGTTGCTCCGTGTCGTAAGGCGCTGCTGCGCCACTGAGACACGCCTTGATCTGACGTTGAATCACGAGATCGGTATAACGCCGTATCGGGCTTGAGGCCTGAACGTAGTAGGTCAGTCCGAGACCAAAATGCAGTCCAGGGTGAAGCGAGACCTCAGCCCTCTTCATCCGACGCAACACGGCAAATTCCCGCGCAACACCCTCTGGAATTTCGGTGAGTTCCGCCCCACTCAGCATTTGGTCAGGTGCGTCCTGCACGCGGTACACCGCGGGAATGTCATTTTGGTGAAGGAATCGCGCGGCCAATTCATTCGACCAGACCATCAACTCGGTGACCATCGTGCGGGATCCACTTTCACCCAGAATCGCCAAGTGTCCAACGGGCTCGCCGTCCTCCATCTTGATCTTAAGCCGCGGCTCCGGCATGTCGATCTGAACCGCCCCGGCCGCCAAGCGATCGATCAAGCGTTCCTCTGCAAACCACATCAATGTGCCAAGGATTTCGGCGACATGTTCTCGTGAATCGTTTTCGAGCAATCGATCTGCCTGATCGTAGCTCAAGCGACGGTCGACTTTCACGATGGACTGCACAATTCGCCACGACAAAACCTGCAACGCCTCATCCACCACCACATGGGTCGTGATCGCGGGGCGTGTTTCGCCTTGCACCAAAGAAAATGCGCCTTCACTGAGGATCGGCGGCAGCATCGGAACAACGCATTCGGGTGAATAGATGCTGGTCCCGCGTGAGCGAGCCGCACGGTCAAGGGCGGACCCGAGCTTGATTTGCGCCGATGGGTCAGCAATGTGAATCGCGAGTTCCCAGCCCCCATTCATGGAAGGCCGCACGCTGAAGCCATCGTCGATGTCGCGTGTTTCGGCGTCATCAATCGTAAGCGTCCACCAGCCTGTGAAGTCTTCCCTCTCCGCTCCCGCCACCCATTTCGAGTTCGCGATCGTCTGCGCCTGTTCAAGCACCTGAGGAGAGAATTGAATCTGGGTGTTAAAGCGACGAAAGGCCAAATTTTCGTGCTCTTCCCAGAGGCGAAGCTCGACCATCAAATCAAACGCTTTGAGGGTGCCTTCTCCGGGAATTGCGCGCTCAATTCGAGCTTCCAGCGCGTCTAAAAAATCGGTCGCCTCCGGATGGGGATCTAGGTCATCTGAAGCCGCGTACGCCTGCAGCAGTCTCATCGTCTTTTGCGAAGACTCATGAGCGAGCAGCGCGTTTGAAGGCTCGCTCCGCAGGTAAGCCGGTAAGTCTAGAATTCTGGCAAGTTCGTCGACCAGTTCTTCACGCCCCGAAAAACGCTCCATTTCTTTCTGAATGCGACCACTCATTTCTGCGACGCTTT
>Ga0100388_10001116_pt1 | contig 23757 bp, 31 predicted proteins | sample CryGeymeta201512_FD_81536 | JGI IMG/M metagenome (GOLD analysis project Ga0100388, IMG submission 81536) | Groundwater microbial communities from Crystal Geyser aquifers in Utah, USA - Crystal Geyser metaG 2015-12 | ecosystem: Environmental > Aquatic > Deep subsurface > Groundwater | place... | reverse complement strand
TCTTTTTCTAAAATTTTAACAATCTCTGCTTTTAGTTTTGAAAAAGGAATATCTACTGTTTGGTGGGAAACAGCTTGGGCATTCCTTATTCGATTAAGCATATCTGTTATTGGATCAGTCATACAAATTAAAAGTTAAAAATGAAAAATTTAAAATTACAATTAAAAATTAAAAATTAAAAATTTTAGATTGTCATTTTTCATTTTTCACTTTTCATTTTTCATTTAGCGAAGCGCTTACCAACTTGACTTCTTGACTCCAGGTATTTCGCCTTTATTGACTAACTCCCGGAAGCAAATCCGGCAAAGTCCAAATTGCCTAATATATCCCCTCCTCCGGCCACATCTAAAACAACGGCGGATAATTCGAGTCTTAAACTTGGGCTTTCTTAATGCTTTTACAATTTGTGATTTCTTTGCCATGTTCTTTCGCCTTTTAGGTTTTTAGGGGAAATCCTATTAATCTCAGTAGTTCTATTCCTTCTTCTCTACTTTTGGATGTCGTTACAATTGTCACCTCCAGACCAAAAATGCTTTTCTCTTTCTCGACTAATATTTCCGGAAAAGAGGTATGCTCTTTAAATCCCAGGGAAAGATTTCCTTTTTGGTCAATCAATTTAGAATCAATACCTCGAAAATCACGGGTTCTTGGAAAAGTAATAAAAATCAATCTTTCTAAAAAATCATACATTTTCCTACCCCTCAAAGTCGCCACCGCTCCAATAGCTATGCCTTTTCTTAACTTAAAACTTGAAATTGACTTTTTAGCTTTTCTTAAAGCCGGTTTCTGACCAGTAATCAAGGAGAGTTCTTGGAGAATATGCTTTTGAATCTTTTCCCCTTCCTTACTCGTCTTGCTGGCAACTTGTTTGCCGAATCCGCAATTGACTATTATTTTTTCAATTTTAGGCACAGCCATTTTATTCCGGTAACCAAACTTTTTCATCATTTCAGGAACTACTTCCGTATTATATTTTTCTATTAATCGTAACATAGATTTAGTTAAAAGTCCAAAGTCAAAAGTCCAAAATAACAATAGAAAATTAAAAGTAAAAATAAATACTTTAGACTTAATACTGTAACTTTTAACTTTGAATTTTTAATTTTTAACTCAATTTATATCTCTTCTCCGCATTTTTTGCAAATTCTCGTTTTGGTTTTTTCTTCTGTTTTGTATCCTACGCGCGTTGATTTCCCACACTTGGGACAAATCAATCTCAGATTAGAAATATAAATAGGAGAAGAAACCTCAACAACTTGACCTTTCTCACCTGTTTTCTTTGGTCTCTTATGAAGTTTTTTTATATTTATTCCCTCAACTAAAACTTGGTTTTTTTCAGGAAAACTTCTTAAAACTTTTTCTTTTTTGCCTCTGTCTTTTCCTTTTATTATTAAAACTTGGTCGCCTTTTTTTATTTTCATAAACGCGATACCAATATACTAATGCATACTAATGATACGAATATATTAGTATAATTAGTATCAATTCGTATATTAGCATCGACTTTAAACCACTTCTCTTGCTAAAGCCATTATTTTTTCAAAACCTTTTTCTTTCAATTCTCTTGGCATCGGTCCTAAAATCCTGTTTCCTTTAAGATTCTTGCCATCGCCTAAAATAACACAAGCATTCTCACTAAATTTAATATAAGAACCATCGGTTCGGCGATAAGGACTTTTCTGTCTTACCACTACCGCCCGAACTACATCATGAGTTTTAACTTGACGTCTCGGTTCGGCTTTCTTTACGGTTGCCACGATAATATCACCAAGCCGAGCATAGCGTTTTCTTGTTCCTCCAATAATATTAAAACATTGGACGATTTTAGCGCCTGTATTATCAGCTACTTTTAACATTGTTCTTGGTTGAATCATGAATCTCGCAAATAGGCACAAATTTACCACTAATTTCACGAATAAATATTAGTGATATTCGTGCTCAAATTCGTGTAAATTAGCGATTAGGCTTTGCCGATGACTTTCCATTTTTTGTCTTTACTCATTGGCCGACATTCTTCAATTATAACTCTATCCCCTTTTTTAAAATCTTCTTTTTCAAGATGGGCTTTATATTTTTTTGAAATCCGGTATCTTCTCTTATATTTTGCATGTTCCTTAATCCTTTCCGTTTTCACTACTACTGTCTTTTCCATTTTGTCGGAAACAATTGTTCCTGTTAATTGCTTTTTTGACATGTTAGAAATTGTTAGCGACCGAGCACATAATGCTTTATGGGCTCGGGAGCTTTATAAGTTCTTACACCCAGCACATAAGGCTCTATGTGCTGGGTAAAACTCTTATTTCCGCTCAGACTTCGCTTTCAGCTCGTCTTTGCGGATAAGAGTAATCATCCTTGCTATATCTTTTTTAATTTCTCTAATCTCTCTGACGTTTTTTACTTTCCCTGAAGCAAGATCAAATCTAAGCTGGCGGAGCTTTTCTCTCTTCTCTAATAAATTCTTCTGAAGTTCCTGTCTAGAAAGTCGGGAAAATTCTCTAATTTTTTCTTTTTGCTTCATGTACCGAGTCCCGCCGTGGCGGGATGAAGGTGAAGATGAAGCTTTAGCTTCATCGCCTACCGAGTCCCGCCGTGGCGGGATGAAGGTGAAGATGAAGCTTTAGCTTCATCGCCTATCAATTAGACCAAACGCTTTATAAATTTTGTTTTTACCGGCAATTTGTCTGATGCCTCTCTAAAAATTTCTTTAGCTAATTTTTCTTCGACGCCATCTAACTCAAAAATGATTTTACCCGGTTTGATTGGAAAAACATAATGAGAAACCGAGCCTTTTCCTCCACCCATCGGAATTTCGTTTCCTTTAGAGGTAATAGGTTTTGCCGGAAAAATCCTAATCCAAAGCTTTCCTCTCTTTTTTAAATATCTAATTATAACTCTTCTGGCTGATTCAAGTTGAGCAGAAGAAATCCATTTGGTTGATAAAGATTTAAGTCCAAAATTGCCAAAGCAAAGTTCGGTTCCTCTTCTTTCTAATCCTTTTGACCTTCCTTTCTGCCATTTTCGATGTTTCATTTTCTTTGGCTCAAGCATATTTATTTAGCGAAGCGCTCTCCTTTATAAATCCAAACTTTAACTCCTATCACCCCATAAGTGCAAAATGCTAAACTTGTTCCGTAATCTATATCGGCTCTTAAATTTTGGCGGGGAAGCTGGCCTTCTTTTAACCATTCTGTCCTGGCAATCTCCACCCCATTCAATCTTCCGGCTACTTCAACCCTAGCCCCCTTGACTCCTTTTTGAGACATAATTTTACTTAAAGCCATTTTCATCACCCTTCTAAATTGGACTCTCCTTTTAATCTGTTGAGCTATCCATTGGGCGCAAATGTTAGCTGAAAACCAGGGACTCTTAACTTCTTGAATTTCAATTTTCATTTCCCTTTTACCTTCCTTGATTTGTAACTTTTTCACTAAGTCCTTTTTTAGTTTCTCCACTACTTCTCCTCCTCGACCAATAACCAAAGCCGGCCTTGAAGTTTTAATAATAATCTTAACAGCCGAAAGCGATCTTTCAATCTCAACATTTTCTATGCTAGCTTCTTTTAATTTTTCCATTAAAAATTCTCTAATTTTAAAATCCTCCTCTAAATATCGAGGGAAGTTTTTTCCATAAAAACCGCGAGAAAACCAATCCTTCATTTCTTTAATTCTGTATACTTTTGGATGAACTTTATGTGACATATTCCTTCCCCGCCTAAATATTCAATTTTTGGCGGGTCAGTCAAATTAAAAACTAAAAACGAAAAACTAAAAACGATAATCTAAAATCTAAAAATTTAATTTCTTTTTTAATTTTTCTCTGTGGTTTTTCACTTTTCACTTTTCACTTTTCATTTAGCGGAGCGCTAGAATGCTTTTCGACGAAAGACCCTTTTGAATCCTTTTGTCTCTTTTGTTGGTCGTAAAATTTTTCTCTTCTCTAGCTTGAATTTCGGCGCTTTTTCCACTTCTTTTACTTTCTTAACCTTTTTCTTCTCCTCTACCCTTACCCTCTTGACTTTCTTTGCTTCTCTCTTTTCTTTAATTTCATTAAGAACCAAACTAATATGAGATGTCTTTTTTTCAATTCTCGCCGCTCGACCTCGAGCCCTAGCTCGCCATCTCTTTAGTTTTGGTCCTTCATCAATAGTAATTTTTGATATATAAAGGGAAGATTTTTTTAATTGAAAATTGTTTTCGGCATTAGCTATTGCCTGCTCTAAAACTTTTTTCAAAGGTCTACTGCCTTTCTTTGGGCTAAAATCTAAAAGAGCCATTGCCTCTTGAACTTTTTTCCCTCGAATTAAATCAACCAAAAGCCGCATCTTCCTGGGAGCAATTCTTAGATAATTTAATTTAGCGATAACTTGCATATTATATTATGTTTTGACTTTTTCTTTCACCTCAAGTTCTCTCTGTATTTTGCCTCCGTGTCTTATAAACTTGGTGGTTGGAGCAAATTCGCCAAGCTTGTGACCCACCATATCTTCTGTAGTCTGGACCGGAATGTGTTCTTTTCCGTTATGGACTCCAAAAATAAATCCAACCATTTCCGGAGTAATAATTGCCGACCTAGACCAGGTCTTAATAATGGTTTTATCTCCTTTCTTTAATTTGGAGATTTTCTTCAGTAATTTTTTATCTAGGCAGGGACCTTTTTTTAAACTTCTTGCCATAAAAATCGATACTAATATACGAATTATACTAATTATACTAATTTATTTATTCGTATCATTAGCATGCATTAGTATATTGGCATCGCATCATTTCTTCTTTTTACGTCTTTGGCGAAGAAAATTTCATTTTCTTCTTTATCTTCGCTTTCGCTTGACGGAAGCTCGTTGGATAATTAATTTATCTGTCCATTTTTTCTTTCTGGTTTTTACTCCTGAAGCTGGTTTGCCCCAAGGCGTTTTTGGATGAGGGAGACCAATTGGACTTCTTCCTTCGCCTCCTCCATGAGGATGATCAACCGGCGACATAGCTGAACCCCGAACTGTCGGCCTGATTCCTTTCCAGCGAGACCGGCCAGCTTTTCCCAATCTTATAAACCGGTGCTCCGGATTAGAAACTTCACCAATTGAAGCAAAACATTCGCTCAGTATTTTTCTCACCTCTCCCGAAGGCATTTTTAAATGAGTATACCTTCCTTCCTGGGCTAAAACCTGAGCTGAAGTGCCGGCTGATTTTATAAGTTTGCCTCCCCTTCCCGGTTCTATCTCAACATTATAAACTATAGTTCCAATAGGGACACTCTTCAACTTCATCCGATTAGCCGGAGAGACTGGAGTTTTTTCAGAAATTATTACTTCATCTCCTATTCTTAATCCTTGAGGAGATAATATGTATCTCTTTTCTTTGTTTTGATATTCTAAAAGGGCAATGAAGGCAGACCTAAAAGGGTCATATTCCAAAGCTATCACCCGGGCAGGTATATTAATTTTCTCCTCACCAAAGTCGATAATTCTATAAAGCCGCTTTGCTCCCCCACCTTTATGTCGAATTGTAATTCTGCCATTACTTGAACGACCGGCTTTTCTTTTTAAGCTTTTTAAAAGTTTTTTTTCAGGTTTCTTCTTTGTTAAAACGGAAAAATCTGTTCCAGTCATTCTTCTCCTTGACGGAGTTGTAGGTTTGTATAATTTCATGTAAGTGTTTAAGTGTTCAAGTGGGCGAAGAGGACTTCGTCCTCTTCTTCACCTTCGTCCCGCTGTCGCGGGACTCGGTAATTGATTAAGTGCTTAAGTGGATAAGCGAGGCAGATAAAAAATTTTTAATATGGGCAGGGGGGGGTGGGGGTCTATTAAAAATTTTTTCATCTGACGAGCGTCTATCTTAGGACTATTTCAATTTTCTGTCCTTTTTTAATTCTTACTATTGCTTTTTTACCTCCCTTTTTCCAGCCGGAAATCTTACCCAACCTTTTTCTTTTTCTGGGGATATTTATCATTTTAACTGAAACGACATCAACCCCGTAAACACTTTCTATTGCTTTTTTTACCTCCTGCTTGTTGCTATTCTTGTAAACCTTAAAAGTATATTGATTATTTTCCATCGAATCAGTGGCTTTCTCGGTAATATGAGGGGTCTTCAATATACGATAAGCCACATCAATCATCATCATCCTTCTTTTAATCGGTTTTGCTTTCTTAATTAACTCCGCACCGGGCTTTGCTCTGGTGCTGGGTTTTTCTTTGAGTTTCTTTTCTTTTTCTTCTCTTTCTTTCTTGCCCTTTTTTCTAAAAATGTCAAATATTGCCATATCTTAAAATTTCTAATTATTCTACCCGAGCGATAGCGAAGGGTGGAGAAGAGATGGTTTATCTCTTCGACTAATTGCTCTAATTATTCTAATTAAGCCCCAAGCCCCAATGACCAATTTGGGATTTAGGATTTAGGGTTTGATTGGGCATTGGGATTTGGGCATTGGGATTTGATTAGGTCAATTAGGAATTAGGTTAATTAGTCATTTTCTAAATGTTTCTTTTATTATTTTTATTGTCTCTTTCGGCATTAATAAATATTTAAAAGAAAGTAAATCTAAACAATTTAAATTTCTGGCTTCTATTATCTTAATCTTTGGCAGATTTCTAGCCGCCAAAATTAAATTCTTATCAATACTAGGCAAAGCAACTAAACAATTTTTCCCTTGGCAGGGAAATTTCTTTAAAATTTTAAATATTTCTTTTGTCTTGGGCTTTTCTATTTTTAATTTGTCTGAAATAATTAATAAATTCTCTTTTGCCTTGGCCGCTAAAACCATAAACAACGCCTTTCTCTTAATTTTCTTGGGAATTATTTTCTTAAATTTTTTTTCTTTCCGGGGACCAAAAGTCACTCCTCCTCCTTTCCAAATCGGAGACCTTATTGAACCTGCTCTGGCTCTTCCCGTTCCTTTCTGCTGCCACGGTTTCCTTCCGCCTCCTCTGACTTCTGACCGGTCTTTGGTATGAGCCGATATTCTTCTTCGATTTGCCATCTGACTAACAACAACCTGGTAAATTAAATCAGGATTTTCTTTGACATCAAAAATCTCTTTGGGTAATAAAGTATTTTTTACTTCTTCCCCTTTTTGATTGTAAACTGGATACTTCATAAATCAAGCTTTTGCGAAGCAAAAGCGCAGATGAAGAAGAGAACGAAGTTCTCTTCGCCTTTTCAACAACTAATTTCCAATAGTGTTCCTCTTCGGCCAGGCACTGCTCCTTTCACGGCTATCAAATTATTCTCCAGGTCTATTTTAACAATCTCTGAATTTCTTTTGGTAACTCTTTCTCCTCCTGTTCTCCCCGGCATTTTTCTCCCTTTAAAAACTCTCTCTGCGTCAGTGCTTCCAACAGAACCCAAGGTCCGCTGCTCATGTTTTACTCCATGACTGGCGTTTCTCCCAGAAAATCCCCATCTTTTTACTGCTCCCTGAAAACCTTTCCCTTTCGAAACTCCAGAGATTTTAACTTTATCGCCTTCTTTGAAGGTTGACACATCAATTCTCTGCCCAACTTTGTATTTTGAAATATCTCCCTTAAATTCTCTTAAATATCTAAGGGGTTTTTGCTTCTGCGATTTTTTCACTTTTTTCTCTTTTAATCTTTCAAACCCAATTTGAATAGCATCGTAACCATCCTTGCCCTGCACCGAACTTGTTCTGGTGCGGGGTTTTTCTTTTTCTTTCAGCTGAGTAATAAAACAGGGACCGGCTTCAATTAAGGTTACGGGAATAACTTTACCAGCTTTACTAAATATCTGGCTCATCTTTATTTTTCTCCCTAAAATGAATGTCATATTTTTCCGCTGATTTATGCCGATAAGGCTGATATATGCTGATTTGTAATTGAAGACCGGGCTATGCCCGGTTTTCAAACATGGCTATTTAAAATATAATTTGAGTTTTTAACATTTTGTTGGCATAAAACTATATCAGCATTAATCAGCTAAATCAGTATCTATCAGCGTTTTATGTCGTCTTAACTTCTATTTCAACTCCGGCCGGAAGGGTTAGGTCTCTTAAAGCATCAATAAATTTTTGATTGGGGTCTAAAATCTCAATTAATCTTTTATGAATTCTCATTTCAAACTGTTCCCTGGCGTCCTTATGAATAAAACTTGACCTATTCACTGTATATTTATGAATCTCGGTAGGTAAAGGAATAGGTCCTACAATACTAACTCCCGAACGCAAGCCAATTTCAACTATCTGGCGTGTGCTATTATCTATGACTTTATTATCGTAGGATTTAAGTTTAATCCTAAACCTCGATTTTATTTCCTCTTTCTTCACTTTATTATTTTAGAAACAACTCCTGCTCCCACCGTTCTTCCTCCTTCTCTAATGGCAAACCTCTGTTTTTCCTCAAGAGCAACCGGGACTATTAATTTAATCTCAAGGTTCACTGTGTCTCCCGGCATAACCATCTCAGTACCCTTGGGTAAATTTGCTTCTCCAGTAACATCTGCTGTCCTGATGTAAAATTGAGGTTTGTAGCCGGAAAAGAAAGGTGTATGACGACCCCCTTCTTCTTTGGTCAAAATATAAACCTCAGCTTCAAACTCCGAATGAGTGGTGACGCTTCCCGGTTTGGCTGCTACCTGGCCTCTCTCCACATCTTCTTTTTTAAGTCCTCTAAGTAAAACACCAACATTATCTCCTGCTTCACCTTCATCTAACATCTTATTAAACATTTCAATACTGACCGCTGTTGTTTTCTGGGTAGGACGAATCCCAAGAATTTCTACTTCATCTCCCGGATGAACCACTCCTCGTTCTACTCTCCCCGTACAAACAGTTCCTCTTCCTTCAATTGAGAAAACATCTTCTATAGCCATTAAAAATGGTTTATCGAGTAATCTTTTGGGCTCGGGAATAAATTCATCTATCTTATTTAATAATTCAACCACCGATTTTACGGCCTCATCCTCTAAAGAATTCGCCTCTAAGGCCTTGAGAGCCGAACCTCTGATTATTGGAACTTTATCACCAGGAAACTGATATTTTTTCAAAAGTTCTCTAATTTCTGACTCTACTAACTTTAACATCTCTGGGTCGCCGACCTGGTCGGTTTTATTTAAGAATACAACCAAAGATGGAACCCCTACTTGCCTGGCTAATAAAACATGCTCTTTTGTTTGGGGCATTGGACCATCAGCGGCTGAGACCACTAAAATTGCTCCATCCATCTGAGCGGCTCCGGTTATCATATTCTTGATATAGTCGGCGTGCCCCGGACAGTCAATAAGAGCATAATGACGTTTTTCTGTTTCAAACTCGGTGTGGCAGATATTAATCGTTAAACCGCGAGCTTTCTCTTCCGGAGCTGAATCAATGTCATCTACAGATTTGTCTGAGGCTTTTAATTTTCTAAATTTTGTAACCTTAAGAATAGCCGCCGTCAGAGTGGTTTTACCATGGTCAACATGACCAATGGTCCCAATGTTGAGATGTGGTTTTGTTCTTTCGAATTTTTCTTTAGCCATAATAATTCATGAAACATGAATATGAAACATAAAACATTAAAAAATATTTTAAGTTTCAAGTTTCAAGTTTTAAGTTATATGTTTATTATATGAATTTAATAAATAAAGTCAAGTTAAAATGGTAAATCTTCTAAGGTTAAATCTTCTTTTCCTTTTTGAACGACTTCTTGTTGTTTTTCTTCTTTATTAAAATTAAAATTTTTTCGGTAAGTATCGAAAGACATTAAAACAATCGTGGGTTTACCGTCCTCCACTAGAATGACTTTTTCGCCATCAGCCGAAATAAATTGTCTAATATCATCAAAATCCATGTTTCTTCGCCCCTTCGGGGCTCAGTCAAATTAAAAACTAAAAACGAAAAACTAAAAACGATAATCTAAAATCTAAAAATTTAATTTCTTTTTTAATTTTACTCTGTGGTTTTTCATTTTTCACTTTTCATTTTTCATTTAGCGAAGTGTTTACTTTCTCTTTCCTTCAATAATTTCCTGGGCAATACTATTGGGTACTTTATCGTAATGGTCAAATTCCATTGTAAATGTTCCCCTTCCTTGAGTCAAGGATCTTAAGGACGTAGCATAACCAAACATCTCAGCTAAAGGAGTTTTAGCGTCAATTACTTTTAGGTTAATTCTGTCTTTTGTTTCCTCAATTATTCCTCTTCTTCTATTTAAATCTCCGATAACATCCCCAAAAAATTCCGAAGGAATAACAACTTCAAGCTTCATAATCGGCTCCAGAATAATAGGATTTGCTTTTTTAGCCGCTCCCTGCAGGGCCTGAGAAGCAGCAATTTTAAAAGCTATTTCTGAAGAATCAACTTCGTGAAAAGACCCGTCATATAAAGTAACCTCCATATCCACCATTGGATAACCAGCTGTTACTCCTTTATCCATTGCTTCTTTTACCCCCTTTTTAACAGCCGGAATGAACTCCTTAGGAATAATCCCGCCTTTTATGCCATCAATAAATTCAAAACCTTCTCCCCTTTCTTTTGGCTTTACCTTTAACCAAACATGACCGTACTGACCTCGCCCTCCTGATTGATGGATATATTTGCCCTCAGCCGTTGTTTCCCGACAGATGGTTTCTTTATAAGCGACCTGAGGTTTACCAACATTAACCTCAACTCTAAATTCTCTCCTCATCCGGTCAACCAAGACATCAAGATGTAATTCTCCCATCCCAGAAATAATTGTCTCTCCTGTTTCAATGTCTTCTTTTTGTCTAAAGGTAGGGTCTTCCTCAGCTAATTTTTTCAAGGATAAAATTAATTTTTCCTGATCATCCTTTGATTTCGGCTCAATTCGAATAGAAATAACCGGTTCGGGAAAAGTAATTTTCTCAAGCAAAATAGGGTGGTTTTCATCACAAAGAGTATGGCCGGTAGAAGTATTTTTAAAACCAACAGCCGCAACTATATCTCCGGTAAAAGCTTCCTCTAAATCCTGTCTCGTATTGGCATGCATTCTCAAAATTCTTCCAATTCTCTCTTTTTCTCCGGAGACCGAATTCCAGGCATAAGATCCCCGAACTAAATGGCCGGAATAAATCCGGAAATAATTTAAAGTTCCAACATAAGGGTCAGCCGCAATCTTAAAGACCAGGGCAGAAAATGATTCCGAATCATTCGCTTTTCTCTCAATCGGCTCGCTTGTTTCAGGATCAATTCCTTTGACCGGGGGAAGGTCTTGAGGATTGGGAAGATAATAACAGATAGCATCGAGTAATAATTGAACTCCTTTGTTTTTTAAAGCTGAGCCGCAGAAAACCGGAATAAGATTATAGTCCAGAGTGGCTTTTCTTAAAACTTTTTTTAATTCTTCTCCGGAGATTTTTTGCTTGGCTAAAAATTTGCCCAATAGATTTTCATCTTCAGCCGAAATCTTTTCCATCAATTTTCCCTGAGATCTCTCAGCTTCTTCTTTTAAATTAGCCGGTATTTCTTTCTCTATTACATTTTGACCAAAATCACCTTTGAAATATATGGCTTTCATTTTGAGAAGATCAATCACCCCTTCAAACTTGCTCTCTTGGCCAATGGGAATCTGTAAAGCTACGGCTTTAGGAGAAAGTTTATCCAAAATCGACTGGAAACTCTTTTTAAAATCAGCCCCCATTCTATCCAATTTGTTTATAAAACAAATTCTGGGAATATTAAATTTATCTGCCTGGCGCCAAACCGTTTCTGATTGAGGTTCCACTCCGGCTACCCCATCAAAAACAACAACTGCTCCGTCCAAAACTCTTAAGGAACGTTGAACTTCTACTGTAAAATCAATATGACCGGGAGTATCAATTATATTTATCCAATATTCATTCTCCTCCCGAGCGTTAGCGAAGGGGGAAGAAGAAAGCTTACTTTCTTCGCCCTCTGTTTTGGGAAGATTTTCTGGTATCCAGCGACAAGTAGTAGCCGCCGAAGTAATAGTAATTCCTCTCTCTTTTTCTTGAATCATCCAATCCATAATTGCCTGACCATCGTGAACCTCGCCGATTTTATGACTAACTCCGGTGTAAAACAAAATCCGCTCGGTCACTGTAGTTTTACCGGCATCAATATGAGCAATTATCCCTATATCACGGGTTTTCTCAATTGGATATTTCCTGGACATAAATATCGATGCTAATATACGAATTATACTAATGATACTAATTTATTTATTCGTATCATTAGTATGCATTAGTATATTGGTATCGCGGTTTTACCGGGAGAAACGAGCAAAAGCTCGGTTGGCTTCAGCCATTTTATGAAGATTAACTTTTTTCCTGATAGCTTCTCCCTCATTTTTGAAAGCCTGGGCTATCTCTTGAGCCAATTTTTTTTCCATCGATTTTCCTTTTTTAGCTTTAGCCGCGCTAACTATCCAGCGCATAGCTAAACTCAACCTTCTCTTGCCCTTTACCTCTTTGGGAACTTGATAAGTAGCCCCTCCTATTCTCCGTGCTTTTACTTCAACTAAGGGAGCAGCATTTTCCAGAGCCTTTTCAAAAACTTCTAATGGTTCTTTTCCTGTTTCTTTCTTGATTATTTCAAAGGCTTTATAGACAATCCTCCGGGCAATTGTTTTTTTACCTTTTCTCATCACCTGATTGATAAACTTAGAAACCATTATACTGTCATAAACCGAATCAGGTGTTATTTCTTTTTGTTTAAATTTCTTTGACATGTTCGCTATGCTCAAATTAAAAACTAAAAATGAAAAACTAAAAGTAAAGACGAATACTTTAAACTTAATATTGGAACTTTGGACTTTTGACTTTTAACTTTTAACTTTCTCCCGTTTGGTTCCGTATTTTGATCTCTCCTGCTTTCTGCCCTCAATTCCTCCGGTATCTAAAATTCCTCTAACAATGTGATATCTCACTCCGGCTAAATCTTTAACCCTTCCTCCCCTAATTAAAACCATTGAGTGTTCCTGAAGACTATGTCCTTCTCCTGGGATATAAGCCGTAATTTCCTTACCGTTACTAAGTTTAACTCTGGCTACTTTTCTTAAAGCCGAATTTGGTTTTTTAGGCGTTACCGTATAAACCTTAAGACAAATTCCTCTTTTGAAAGGAGAAAAATGATGGCGAGGGCGATTTTTAAGCGCATTAAAATCAAAACTCAAAGCCCTCATTTTAATTTTCTTTTTGGGCTTCTTTCTAGGTTTTCTGATAAGTTGATAAGTAGTCGGCATAATGCTCTATAAACTAACAAATAAATTTAAAAATGTCAACCCCGTTAGAAATTTTAAGTGAGATTTGTAGTCTAGAAAGCGTTAAGCCGATAGGCGGCTTCGCCTTAGAACTTTTTAATAAGTGAGGCTTAGCTGAATTTCTAACGGGGTCAATGAAATTAAAAGAAAGAAACTCCTACAATTAAATAAAATATCCAGCTTACTAATGGGATTATTAAATGGAGGCAAAAGAAAATGAAAAAAAGTAAAATAAAAAGTTGGTATTGAACTAGAAATATCTTTAAATTATCAAAACGTTCTGGTAAAAAAGTAAAAAGAATATGGGAACCGTCCAAAGGAGGAATTGGTAATAAGTTAAATATAGCCAAAACAAGGTTTACCCAAACTATATAACTGAAGATAATTGTCAAGTTTGCTCCAATCTGACTGGAAGATAAAAATGGTAGAAACCTTATCATCAATCCAAAAACTAAAGCAACCAAGATATTAGCCAAAGGACCGGCTATGGCAACTTTGGCCTGACCGTAAACTTTATCCCTCAGATTAAAAGGATTTATAGGAACCGGTTTAGCCCAACCAAAAACTATCCCTACCTTTGAAATAATTAATATCAAAGGAACAAGTATAGAGCCAATAGGATCTAAGTGTTTTAAGGGATTCAAAGTCAGACGACCAGCAAGTTTTGCCGTCGGGTCGCCAAGATAATCAGCCATTAAACCATGAGAAACTTCATGGATGACAATAGAACAAAGGAGAATTAAAATTATAAAAATAAATATTACTTCCATTGCAATTTTTAAAATAATATATTACTATGACAATATATTATTATAACAATATGGCCAGAGTTTGCCAAATTTGCGGAAAAAAATCAATAATGAAGCGGAAGCTAAATAAGCTTCGGGGAAAATATAATCCTACTCCAAAGAAAAGGAAATACCTTAATTTACAAAAAATATACTTCAATTATGCTATCTGAAAGTTTAAAAATTAAAAAGAAAGTAATGGTAGCAATGTCGGGAGGAATAGATTCTTCTCTGGCAGCGGCAATGTTGAAAAAAAGAAACGTCGATATAATAGGTGTTTTTATGAGGCTTTGGGGGATATCTAATTCTGACAACCCAACAGAAATTTGGAATAAAAGTTTCTTTAAAGAGGCTGAACAAAAGGCGAGAGAAACGACTAGCTTGTTAAACATTCCCTTTCTTGTTTGGAATCTTGAAAAAGAGTTCAGAGATAAAGTAATAAATTATTTTTCAAGTTACGAGAATTTTAATCCTTGTGCTATGTGTAATAAAGAAATAAGAACCGAACTTTTGTTAGAAAAAGCTGTTGATTGGAAAATTGATTATATCGCAACAGGTCACTATGCCAGAAAAATTCAAGCTTATAATAAATATAAACTATACAGAGCAAACGATAAAAAAAGAGATCAATCATATTTATTGTGGAAATTAAGTCAAGATCAATTAAAACGATTATTGTTCCCTATTGGAGATCTAACACAATCCAAAATAAAATCTTTAGCAGGACGATTTAGATTACCTTCGATTGATTTCTCCATGTCGGCAGAAGCTTGTTTATTACAAGCCACTATTAACGATTTTTTAAAAAACAATAATTATAAGTTAAGTAAGGATTCTCGAAATAAAATAAATAATCAATACAAAGGATTTCCATTCTCTCCTCTAAATAAAGAATCAAAGTTTAATCAGTGGAAAAAAGAATTTCTTCTGAAAAAAAGTAACTGGATTTCAGAAAAAAGCCCGCGATTACCCATAAAAGTAAAAGTTAGGATTAGACATAAAAATGTTCTAGATACAGCTATTATAGACTATATTAAAAACAAGATTATTAAAATCGTTTTTAACAAACCTCAAATAGTAATCCCTTCTGGTCAGATAGTAGTATTTTATAAAAAAGAAGAAGTTCTAGGGGGAGGAATAATTTACTAATTTTGAAAACTTGAAATTAAATTCATAATGTATTAAAATAAATCTACTAAAGGTCGGGTATATAAATTAATTTATAGAACAAAATATGCATAAACCTAAAAATATTACAACGGAAAAGACTGAAGAAGATAATGTAAATCAAGACCAAAAAGAAGAAAATGAAAATCAAAAAAAATCAAAAAGAGAATGGACAAAACCAACAATTCATAAAGCTGATGTATTTCTATACTGCATGAAAGAAGGATAATTGGAAAATACAACAATAAATTTAGTTAGAAATGATACCATATTGTGCAAACATAGAAATTACTAATAAATGCAATTTCTCTTGTATTCATTGTTTTGATTTAAAGAAGCAAAGAAAAACAAATATGGATTTTTCTAAATTCAAAGTGATATTTGATAAATTATATAATGCAAGAGTTTTTTATTACAGCCTTATAGGCGGAGAACCTTTACTTAACAAAGATTGGCAAAGAATAGTTAAATATATAAGTAAAAAGAAAATATGTTACAGCATAAGTACAAATGGAAGTCTCGTTACTGAAAAAGATGTTCGCTATTTAAAAAATAAAGGAATCAATCATATTGGGCTAAGTCTTGATGGCCCAAAAAATGTTCATAATAAAATAAGAAAGAATAATAAGGCATTTGATTATTTGATACAATACAGCCACTTATTAAAAAAATATAATATACCCTTTACTTCTCAAATGACCTTAATGAAACTTAATTATCCATATATTTCTCAAACTTGCAAAATAGCAGAAAACCTTGGTGCCTCATTAATGAGATTCAATTTTTATAAAGATTTCAATGATTCTTATAAACTTCTTTCTTTGCCAAATGAAAAGTTGAGAAATGTAATTTTAGAAATTGAAAAATTAGTTAAGTTATCAAAATCAAACTCAAGTTTTAAAGTTTTCTTTGAAGACAGTTTAGCTATTTCGTTAAGAAAAAAAACTACATGTGGAGCTGGTACTCATAAACTGCAGATCGATCCAAAAGGCAATGTAACACCTTGTAGATATTTGCTGATTAATATGGGTAATTTATATACCGATAAGCTATCAACTATCTTAAACCACCCTATTATAAATAAGCTAAAAGTTTTTCATAAGACAGTTAAACGGGAATGTGAACATTGTTATGCTTCAAAAACTTGCAGGGGCGGTTGCCCTGCTTTTATATACAATGCCTATAAAAACCTCTCAACAAAGGACCCACGATGCTGGGAAAATTGAAAAACCCCTACGAGCACCATTATCAGCTGGCATTGAGATTACCAATAAATGTAATTTCAATTGTGCGTATTGTTATAATGAAAAGCATGGCAATCAAGACATGAAAGTAAAGGATTTTAATAAGATTATATCAATATTAGAAACTGCAGGAGTTTTTTCTATCAGCATCTCTGGGGGCGAACCTTTATGTCATGATAAATTTAAAGACATTTGCAGGATAATAAAGAAATCAAAACTGAATACTGCTTTAATGACTAATGGGTACTTTATAAAAAAATATGCTCAATTAATTAGTACTGTTTTTAATCAAATATATATAAGTATTGACGGACCAGAAAATATCCACAATAAATTACGAATGGGCTTTCAAACCATTATTAAACCATTAAAAGAGATTAAAATAAGAAAGATAATGGCTGTTACTTTAACTAAGGTGAATTCTAATTATCTTAAAGAAATTATTAAAACTTCTAAAGAAAACAACTTTGATTCTCTATGCTTTTTCGCATTAAAGCCAGTTGGCAGAGGAAAATTTACAAATAATATTCTTTCTTTAAATGCTCAGGATTTACAAAAAATAGGAAAGAGGCTTGTAAAATTAAAATTGAAATGGAAGGCCAAAATAACTTATACAGACCCAACATCCGAACCATGTTACGCAGGAAAACAACTTCTTTATATATTGCCAGATGGAATAGTAAAGCCATGTGCTTACTCTCCATTTAAAGTTGGTAATATCTTATATGAAGATTGGAATACGCTATGGAAAAAATGTCAAAACTTTCCAGTAACATGCCACGCTTTCTTGTAGCGCCTGAAACTGTTTACGCTGATATTACTCCTAAATGTAACCTTGGTTGCCGTCATTGCTATTCTGTCGACGAAGGTATCAACCCTAAAGAAAAAAGCTACAAGCAAGTATGCAAAATGTTAGATGATTTAGCGGCAGCGAAAGTATTTAAAATACATCTGGTAGGAAGAGAACCTTTAATGAGGAAAGATTTTGGAAAGATTATTAATTATGCCTCTCAACATAAATTTGTTATTGGGGTTGCAACAAATGGAACTTTGATAACTCCCAGTATTGCAAAATTATTGTCTAAACATAACATAGATGGAGTTCAAATAAGCATTGATAGCATTTATCCTCAAAAACATAATGATTTCCGGAGGAACCCTAATGCTTTTTCATTAACTCTTCAGGGGATAGAATTATTAAAGAAATATAATGTAAAAGTGTGTATCGCTACCACTTTGACTAATTTCAATTTCAATGAATTAAAAAGAATAGCAGACCTTGCAAATAAGCTTGGAGCTTACTATTACAGAACACGACTTTTGATTGGAAATGATATTAATCAAGATTTCCAGATAACTAGAAAGCAGTATAAATATGCAGTTCAAACATTGTTTAATTTGAAAAACCATTATAAAACTATGAAAGTAGAACAATTGCACCATAGTTTTTTATTTAAAAATAAAATACAATATGATCCAAGTAGAAATTTTACTACGTTGCCATGCGGTGCTGGATATTCAAGATGCAGCTTAACATATAATTTCAGAATTACCCCCTGTATTGCTTTAGCAAACTTATATTCAGCACCAATAAAAAAAAGTTTTAAAGAAGAATGGCAAAACAATGCTATGTTAAATAAATGGCGAAACATAGCAAAATCAATAAAGGGGAAATGCGCTGTTTGTGGATATAGGTATATTTGCGGAGGCGGATGCAGAGCAAACATCTTCGGAGTTACCCATGATATCCTTTCATCAGACCCCTGGTGTTGGTTTAATCCTTATAAAAATAAAATATGAAATTAAATAAAGATATAATCAATCATAGAGAAGAAGATTTTGGAGGATTAATAATAAACCTTAAAACAGGAAAGATTTTTAAAGTAAATAAAATTGGATATAAAATATTTCTGATGCTCTATAAAGATATAAGCCTTAAAGAATTATTAAAAGATATAGAAAAGGATTTTAAGGAAAGTAAAAATAAAATTAAAACTGATATTGAAGCATTTATTAATGAACTCATTGCTAAAGGATTTACTTCTAAAAATTAAATTAAGTTATTACCAATACCTAAAAGCAAAAATAATCATCCATATTCTCTGGATATTAAACCTAACTATAAAATAAGTCGAAAAGTTAAACTTAATTAATGACAAAAATATGAGACAATGCCCTTTATGCGGAAAAAAACCCTCATGGGTAACACAGTATAGAAAGGTATATTCAAAATATGACCCCCTTCCGAAAAGGAGACAATACCCGAATTTGCAGTGGGTGCGTCTTCCAAATGGCAAAAGGATTAAAGCCTGCGCTAAATGCATTAGGACACTCTCTAAAACCAAAAGATAATACTCCGGGGCATGGTGTAATGGTTAACATGCACGCACTTGCCCGCCAAAATTTTCGGAGTGTAGTACAATGGTAGTATACATCCTTGGGGTGGATGCGACCCGGGTTCAATTCCCGGCACTCCGAGAGTTAAAAATTTAGGCGGGTGAAGGGTGCGTACGATTTCCCGGTTCAAGCCCGGGTGCCCCGAAAAACAAAACCGCGTCGTCCTCGGCGCGGTTCTCCACTTTTTAAACCAATCAAAAGCCCTATCCTTTATCCGGTGATCTCAGAAATGAATCTAAGTCGGGACTCTCACGCCAAACATTACATTTAGCAAATGTTGAATCCCTGTCAAAAATGTTTGTCTAAGAATCTAATCGGAAAGGATAGGGCTCTTCTATTGTATAATTTTTCAAAAACCTTTGTCAAGATTTTGTGGCAATGTTATTAGAGATTTAGAACCTTAACCATTTGTTTTATCAAAGAAAGTTCAACCGGAGCGGCTAATAAACTATAAGAAATAACTCCATCATCATCAAAAACCTGCCATGGTTTTTCAATTACCTTCACCTCAGAACTTTTTGGGAGCCATTTATAATTATATTCGGGAGTGATTTCGTAATCATCGGCATATTCTGCTGCTTTTTCTACCGGAATGCAATTTCTTAAAAGAATCTTTGGAATTCCATATAAAGAAAAGGCTTTTCTCATTAATTTTTCATCCGTCTCCAATCTTTCTCTAATCGGCTCATTCCCTGATTCATCCCCTTCTTTTGAAATCATCCTCTCCCCTTCGCAACTAGGATTATCACAGATTAAATAACACTGTTTGTTCTTTTCGTCATACCCTACCTTCGAGGTGGGAAGCAACTTAAGATTTCTAGGAGTTTGACATTTGGGACAAACTCTTCTCCATCTAATTCTCTCGTTAATCACTGCTTTTGGGACATCAATCAAAATAAAAAGATCTGGGTCTTCCCGGTAATCAATTAAATCACGAAAAAATAATGAGTAAGAAACCTGGTCCAAACTTCTAGGGAAACCATCAATAAAAAAGGCTTTCTTTCCTCGCTTTGCTATTTCCATTTTTGCCAGGGTCAAGACTAATTCAGAAGGTAAAAGGGACTTAGTACTTCTTTTTTCCAAAGCAGAAATTATTTTTTCCAGAGATAAATACCCTCTATAATTTTTCTCCAAAAATAAAATTAATTCTTTTTTCTTCTCCTTGTCTCTAACAACCTCATCAAGCTTTCTCACTGTATCACCAAGAGAAAAATGTTCTATCCTGTCCTTATCCACCACTTCTTTAAACATTTTAACATAAGTTCCTTTGCCGGAATTCTTCTTCCCTAGAAGATAAGCAATAAAAGTTTTTTGCTTTAAATAGTCTCTTATTTTCTTAATTTCTTTCCCTGCTTTTAATTCAAAATAAACTTTTCTTTCTTCGGGGTCAGATAAATTAAATTTTTGTTTTATTCCCTTGATTTTAGTTTTAAAAATTGGGAATTTGATATCTTGCATAAATTTTCTCTCCATCGCTTATTATTTTTATGTCTCCATTTATGTCGGTTCTTAATACTTCTATATCATATTTTTTAAAAATTTCCAAGGTCTCGGAATGAGGATGACCATAAATATTATCTTTCCCGCAGGAGATAATAGCAATTTCCGGAGAGATTTCTTTTAAAAACTCTTCCGAGGTTGAGGTCTTGCTTCCGTGATGGCTAACTTTCAAAACATCGGAGTCAAGCAGACAATTTACTTTTTCTCCGCATTTAGACAATATCTTCTTTTCCACTGATTTTGTGGCATCGCCGGTAAAAAGAAAAGAATTATTACCAAAAATCAACCGGGAAATAATTGAAGTATCATTACTATTTTTAAACTCTCCTCCCTCTAAACTCTCAAAGGGATAGAGAATGCTAAGAAAAACTCTTCCGGCTTTTATTTTCTGAGGCGCCTGAGCAATTGTTATTTTGGCTTTTTCTTTTTTAATTAACTCCTGCCATTTATTATATTCGGCCGTCTGACGAATAATTCCGGTCCATAAAATTTGTTTAACCTCATATCTTTCCAATACTTCTAAAAGTCCTGCCAGATGGTCTTTTTCTGGATGAGTTAAAATGACGAGGTCAATAGTCCTGTCCCAGAAAGGCATCTCTTTAGCTAATTTCTCAAGAATAGCGGAGGACGGGCCTCCGTCAATTAGAATCTGATGTTTGTGAGGAGTTTCAATAAAAATAGCATCGCCCTGGCCAATATCAAAAAAACTAACTTCCAAATGTCGGTCCTTCTCTAAATTAAAAAGAGCTTGCCAGACAAAAGCATTAGCTAAAATCAAAAAGAAAACTAAAAGAAGATTTAATTTTCCTCTATTTTCCATTCACCATTTATTAATTATGGAGCTGCCTCATACCATTTAGGCAATCGAATTTTTACTCCCTCTCCCTTACAGCAAACCTTAGAAGGATCTCCGGGATATTCATCTCCTGGTTTTAATCCCTGACAAGCCAAATCCGCTCCGCAGTCAACATCGCATTTCTCTTCAGCACTGACACAACTTCCTGAACCACTACAAACTCTGATTACTGTTCCCTTTTCAATATTACATTCACAAGCAACTCCTGAATCAGTATATTGAGGAGGACTACAGGATTGGAGAGGAAAACCGCACATCCCATCTTTACAGGTATAAGTTCCTCCTTTACATCCTTCATTCAACACTCCGGGGAAACAAGTTAAACTACAATCCTGGTAGTTTTTCCATTCGCTTGTTTCATAGCAGGAGCCGGCTGAACATCCTCTATTTATCCATTTTCTTTGTCTCCAATTTCCTAAACATCGATATTCATCGGTCCAGCTACTACTGCCGCATTCTTCAACTTTCTCTTCCTGGGTATAAATATTATCATAACAGGCCTTATTTGCGCATCCTCTGTCATGACAGGTTCTCTTATGGTAAACATCATCATCTTTACAATAATTACTGCTCCATTCGCTGCAATAATCACTTCCGCAATATTGGTAATTCTTCCAGGTCTCAATATTTATGCAAGTACTACGCCCGCAGATTCTCTCAACATACAATCTTTGCAGATAAGAGCCGGAACAACGATAGGAATCCGTCCAGTGGTCAGTACAAGGCTCTACTTCGGAATATCTGCAACTTATTCCGGCTGACCAGGAAATTGAAACACATTTAGGATTAAAATAGTGGACATCATTGATACAAGTATGATAAGGCCCACACCAGAGAACTTCGCATTTTGCCTCAAAAGGTCCGCATTTACAACGGGCACCACAATTATTACTTGGACAAGTAGCCTGGCAAGCCACTGCTCCAAAAATATTCTTACACTTACAAGTATAAGGACCACAACTACCTCCAGAACTTAGGTATACCGCTTTAGTATCTTGCATAAAAACACCAAGCAGAATTAAAGCAAACAGAATGACTAAAATTGTTTTAAACTTTGAATCTACCATAGAACTATTAATTTATCTAAACCACTAGCGAATCCCTTCACCTCAAAAGATTTTTCATCTATCTCATCAACTTCGCAATCAAAGGGAGAAATTTCATCTAACGGTTCGATATCGTCTCTCTGACATTTAATTTCTTTTATTGGTTTATCAAATGTTATTTTTAAGGCAAATTTACCTGTATCAAATTGGCCCAAGAGATATCTCCACTCAAATCTCTCTTCCATTTTTTCGTAATAAGCTTTCAAGGAATAATTTGAAGAAACAACCAACTTCTGAAATTCCTCTCCGCTGTAATTATCAAAAAGATTTGAGAGATAATTTCTGTCTGGATTATAAATAACATCCAAAACGTCAAAGGAGGAAGGCGGCGAGCCGTCAAGACAGGGTAAAAAACAAAGATTTGTTTCTTCCATCGGCTGAGTTTCTATTTTTTCTTCTCCTTCAGCCATGGCTATAAAAGGATAAGCTATAGATTCCAATCTCTTTCTAAATGCTTCTTTTTCATCATCTTCCTGATTCGCCCCGCTGTAATAGATTATTCCATCAATTTCAATCGTCCCCCGGGCTACGGCTAAGAAGGCCTCAATGGCCGAAAAAGGAGAAACCACGTTGCATTTCGTATTAATAAAAACTGTTTTCTCAAGAAAGGAAACATTAATTTCTGAATCGCAGTCGTAGGTGCTCTTTCTTTCCAGAATAGGATGATAATCATTTTTATAAAAATATCTTATATCTTTTTTCTGAAAATCTTCTCCAATTTTGAAAATTTCACTTTCAAGAAAAGAACTCGTTAAGCCAATAAGATAAAGAATTATTGGAATTGAAATTACCAAAATTATAGTTATTCCTATTAAAGGATTTATATTCTTTTTAATACACATTATTTTGATAAATTTTTATTTACAAGTTTAATTCCTCAAGCAATTTTTTGAGATTAATTTTATACATCTTGCAAACTTCTCCGAGCTTCAAATTTTCAATCTCAAACTTGGCCATCGGGCAAGTCAGACAAGGCAAATTATATTTTGCCAAGATTTTTTCCCCTTCCTTGAGTGTTAAAATTTCAGCTAAACTTGAATTTTTGGTGAATTTTTTTGGCATTTTGTTAGCCCGCTAACCAACCACCGTCAATTACCACAGTAGAACCGGTCATGTAAGAAGAAGCCTCGGAAGCTAAAAACAGAACTAAATCCGAAACTTCTTCTGGTTTGCCAAACCTTCGAAGAGGAACTCGAGACATTAATCCCTCCATCGTCTTGGGGTCTTGTTTAATCGGGTCAATCATCGGGGTTTCAATCATTCCAGGAGAAATAACATTAACTCTTATACCCAGAGGGGCTAATTCTAAAGCTAAGGCCTCACTCATTCCAACAATTCCTCCCTTGGAAGCGCAGTAATGAACAATATTAGGAAAACCAACTCCAACTTGACCCATAGCCACAGAAGCAATATTAATTATCACTCCCCCGCCTGCTTCGCTATGCGAAGCATTGCGGGCAGGCCCGCCTGCTTCGCTATGCTCGCCCGAAGACACTGCATCGCTGCGAGCGGGCGAAGCATTGCGGGCAGG
>Ga0100388_10001106_pt1 | contig 23841 bp, 20 predicted proteins | sample CryGeymeta201512_FD_81536 | JGI IMG/M metagenome (GOLD analysis project Ga0100388, IMG submission 81536) | Groundwater microbial communities from Crystal Geyser aquifers in Utah, USA - Crystal Geyser metaG 2015-12 | ecosystem: Environmental > Aquatic > Deep subsurface > Groundwater | place... | reverse complement strand
GCAGGGTGACTTGGCGAGGCCCGGAAGGCCGAGCGTAGTCACCGACGTCGCCCCGTGGCGGGGCAATCAACGGGAGTAGCAAGGCATGGGTCAGTCGGTAGTGGTGCTCGGCGCGCAATGGGGCGACGAAGGCAAAGGCAAGATCGTCGATCTGTTGACCGAACGTGTTTCGGCAGTCGTCCGCTTTCAGGGTGGCCACAATGCCGGTCACACCCTGGTCATCGGCGGTGAGAAGACGGTGCTGCATCTGATTCCCTCGGGCATTTTGCGCGAGGGTGTGTTGTGCCTGATCGGCAATGGCGTGGTGTTGTCGCCAGCGGCGTTGCGAAAAGAAATCGACGAGCTCGAAGCCCGCGGTGTCGAGGTGCGCTCGCGGTTGAAAATCAGCCCGGCCACACCACTGATCATGCCGTACCACATCGCGCTCGATCAGGCGCGCGAGAAAGCAGCCGGCGGCAACGCGATCGGTACTACCGGCCGTGGCATCGGACCGGCCTATGAGGACAAGGTGGCGCGGCGCGGGATTCGCGTCGCCGACCTGCATTATCCCGAGCAGCTTGCGGAAAAGCTGCGCAGTGCGATGGATTATCACAACTTTGTGCTGACCCGTTACTTGGGTGCCGATGCCGTCGATTACCAGCAGGTGCTCGATGATGCGCTGGCGTTTGCCGAGTACGTCGAACCGATGAAATATGATGTCGCAGGCTTGCTGCACGAGTTGCGTGCACAGGGCAAACGCATCCTGTTTGAAGGTGCGCAAGGTGCTTTGCTGGACATCGATCACGGCACTTACCCGTTCGTGACCTCCAGCAACACCACAACCGGCGGCGCGTTGGCCGGCAGTGGCGTGGGCGCCAATTCGATCGACTATGTGCTGGGCATTGCCAAGGCATACGCCACGCGTGTCGGCAGCGGCCCGTTTCCGACCGAACTCGACGATGCTCTGGGTGAGGACATTCGCGCCCGCGGCCAGGAGTTTGGTGCCACCACCGGGCGTCCGCGCCGTTGTGGCTGGATTGATCTGGTGGCACTCAAGCGCGCGGTGATGATCAACGGCATCTCCGGTTTGTGCGTGACCAAACTCGATGTGCTCGATGGACTGACCAGCTTGAAGATGTGCATCGCCTACCGCTATCGCGGCAAGGAAACCGAATACCCGCCGCTGGATCAGGCCGGTTGGGCCGAGTGCGAGCCGGTCTATCTGGAGTTCCCGGGCTGGAGCGAGTCCACCCACAACATCACCGAGTTCGGCAAGCTGCCGCCGGCCGCGCGTGCGTACCTTCGCTCGCTGGAAGAACTGGTTGGCTGCCCGTTGGCCATGGTGTCAACCGGCGCGGACCGCGATGCCAATATCGTGTTGCGCGACGCCTTCGCCTGATCGGATCGTGCAATCCTCGCGCGGCGCGTGGTAACTGCGGCGCGCGTGGTTTGGCGTTGTTCTCGGCGCGTCAGCGAGTATGGGTAGGAGGTCAGCTCTCGCCAAGAGCGCCAAGAACGGCAAAGCATCCGCCAGCAATGCTCCATGAGCATTACGCACTTGGCGATCACGGCAGGCAGACAGCAACTCGCACTGATACCGAGAGATCCGTTTTTTGAGCACTCAGCCGAAGTCGTAGTTCATCTCGGGGCCGGCGGTCGCCAGAAAGTGGCCTTCGACCAGACTCACACCGCTGGCAAACAGCACGCTCATGGTGGCCGCGTCCTGCACGAACTCGGCGATGGTTTGCTTGCCGACATCCCGCGCCTGGCGCGCAATTTCGATGACTTTTTTCTGGTTTTCGGCATTTTTGCCCAGCTCGCTCATGAACGAGCGATCGATCTTCAGGAATGCGGGATCGAAGTGACGCAGCAACTGGAACGAGTTGAGCCCGGAGCCGAATTGTTCCAGCGCCATGCGCACACCCAGCGGTGCCAGAGCCTGTTGAAACGCCTGTGCTGCCTTGAGGTTGGTGAACACCTTGGCTTCCGGTACTTCCAGGATCAGGCATTTGCCCGGCAGCTTGTGGGCCGCCAGTTGTTTGGCGATCAGCTTGGGCAACGCGTCCGATGCCATGGAAAGCGGCGAGATCTTCACGAACAACGCGGTGTCGTGGCCGGATTCGTTGCGCTGGGCCAAGGTCGTGATCGCATGGCTGACTACCCACAGGTCGATCGCTTCCAGCAGGCCGTGCTCCTCGGCGATCGGCAGGAAGGTCATCGGTGGCACCAGTTCGCCCTTGCCGTGGCGCATGCGCAGCAGGCTTTCGTAATGCTCGCCGGGTTCGCCTTGCAGCGAGACGATGGGCTGGTAATGCAACACGAAACCGTCGGCGGATGTTAGCGCTGCCTTGATGGCCACAACCCATTGCGCGATGCGTTCCTGCTCTTCGCGATCCTGCGCCGCCGGGTCGAACAATACCTTGCAGTTGCCGCCGTGCGTCTGCGCACTTTGCAGACACTGGCTGGCCTTGGCAAGAACCTGATTGAGGCTGGCGATACGTTCGCCGATCTGCACGCCGCCGATGCTGAGCGTGACTGAAACCGAGCGCTCGCCAGCCTCGGTGATCTGGTCGGAAAAAGCGCATCGTAGCTGCTCGGCAAAGGCTTGTGTGCGGCTGTGATCGACACCGTTGCACAGCACCGCAAAGCCGTGCTCGCTGAAGCGAGCAGCCATGTGCGTTGTGCCGGCAAGCGCCTCGATGCGCGCCGCCATGGAGACAACAAACTCATCGATGTGGGCAATGCCGATCTCGGAAACCAGGTTGACGATGTTGTCGGGTTCGATCAGCAGCAAGGCGTGGTCGGACTGCCCATCAGCGGCCTTGGCGATGGTTTGCTCCAGCTCGGCGAGAAAATGCTGACGGTTGTACAGGCCGGTGAGTGCATCGCGTTCCCGCAGCTCGGCGTATTTGCGTTCCAATTCGGGGTCGGATGCGCGTTGCCGGAACACAATCTGCAAACACGGCTCGCCTTCGTAGCTGGCCTGGGCGAACTCCAGCTCGGCCTCAAACGTGCTGCCATCGCTGCTGCGCCCATCCAGGTGCAGCGATTTTGGTGGCTGCTCACCTTTGCCAAGATCCTTGAGCAGTTGCTTGAAACTGTCGGTGTGCGTCGGCGCGATGAGATCAAGGACCGAAAGCCCTTCAACCTCCTCAAACGACTCGTAACCGAACATTTCCAGGTAAGCAGAGTTGGCGCGGATGTGCATGCCTTCGTGGATGTAGGCAATCGGTTCACGCGAGGAATCGATCAGCGAATCGCAGCGGCGCTCGGTTTCGCGCAGTGCCGCTTCGATCCGGCGCAGTGCGCGCCGTGACTGCAACGCTTCGAACTCGTGCTTGACCACAATCTGCACATGTTCCGGGCTGGTGCTGACCACCACGTTGCGGGCACCGGCCTCAAGCGCATTGAGGATGGTGTCTTCGCTGAGCGCCAGACAGGTGGCGATCACCATCAAATCCTTGTTCGAACCGCGCACCGTGGCCAATACGGTGGCAAATGGCACGGTCTTGGCGTCCGTTGCGGCAAGCACCAGATCGGGTGCAAAGGAGGCAATTTTTGCGCTGAAATCGTCCGGGCTTTCGGCGCGCGCCGGACGCACGGCAACCCCGCCATTACGCAGGATCGACGTGATCTGTTCGGCATCCTCTACGCGGTCTTCGACCAGAAGCACGCGCAGAACGGTATCGGATTGCGCCATTCAACTGATTCCTTCAGGCTATCAAGAGTTTATAGAATATCTTGAAACACACGCATGATGTGTGGGTGCGATAGCAGATGCAAGCGTGAAACCGCTACATGAGCGGCAGCTTCGACGCCGCGCCGGCCACTTCGCGGACCAGACGCGGCAGTAGATAGCCCGGCAGTTGCGCGCGCAGTTGATCGTGCAATGCGCGGTCTTGTCGATCATCCACCGCAAAGTGTGCGGCACCGCTGACCCGGTCTAACTGATGCAGGTAGTAAGGCAACACGCCGCCGGCAAACAAGCCTTCGCACAGATCGGCAAGTGCCGGCACCGAATCATTTACCCCCTTGAGCAATACCGATTGATTGAGCAGGCTGATGCCGCTGGCGCGCAGTCGCGCAAATGCGGACAGCACGTTGTCATCCAGCTCGTTGGCATGATTGGCGTGGACCACCATGGCGCAGGGCCACGGCAGGCGGGCCAGCCAGGCAAGCAGTTCGTCGTCCACCCGTTCGGGCAACACGATCGGCAGACGGGTGTGAATGCGCAGGCGGCGGATGTGACTCAGGCCGCGCAATTGGTCACTGAGCTGGGTCAGTTTTTCCGTGCTCAACGACAGTGGATCACCGCCCGAAAGCAACACCTCGTGGATGCTGGTGTCGGCTGCCAGCGCCGCCACCGCAGGCTGCCAGTCGTTGGCCGCAGCCGTTTGTTCGGCGTACGGGAAATGACGGCGAAAGCAATAGCGGCAATGCACCGCGCAACTGCCGGTAGCAACCAGCAAGGCACGGCCCTGGTACTTGTGCAACACGCCGTTGGTAGCGCTTGCCGGCAGGTCGCCCACGGCATCGAGGACGAAACCGGGAACGGCAAAGGTTTCCTCGACCAATGGCAGCACCTGCCGCAGCAGCGGGTCGCCCGGGTCGCCACGACGCATGCGCGCGACGAAGCCCTGTGGCACACGCAGCGCGAACTGCGCGGTTGCTTCGCGGCTGACCCGGTGCGACAGGTGGCCCAGTTCGAGCAGTTCGAGCAGGGTGTGCGGGTCGCGGATGGCGTCGCGCCAGAGTGCCTGCCAGCGCAGCGGCTGCGCTGGATGGGTGTTAGCGGGTATCATGTCAGGTTTAGGTCAGTGGCCGGATTGCCGGCTGCGGTTCCCATTCTAAGCGCTCAGGAGATTGCAATGGCCAGTTATGGCATGAACGATGTGAAGAACGGTGCCAAGATCATCGTTGACGGCCATCCGTGCGTGATCATCGACACCGATTTCATCAAACCGGGGAAAGGGCAGGCGTTTACCCGGGTCAAATATCGCAACATCAAGACTGGGCGCGTGGTCGAGATGACCATGAAATCCACCGATACCGTCGACGCTGCCGATGTGGTCGACACCGACATGCAATTTCTTTACGCCGATGGCGAGTTCTGGCATTTCATGCAGCAAGAAACGTTCGAACAGGTACAGGCCGAAAAGACCGCTGTCGGCGACGCCTGGCAGTGGCTCAAGGGTGAGGAGGACTGCGTGGTGACCTTGTGGAACGGTGCACCAATTGCGATCCAGCCACCCAATTTCGTCGAACTCAAGATCGTCGAGACCGACCCGGGCGTGCGTGGCGATACCTCCGGCGGCGGCGGCAAACCGGCCAAGCTGGAAACCGGGGCGGTGGTGCGGGTGCCGCTATTCGTCGGCCAGGAAGAAATCATCAAGGTCGATACCCGCTCTGGCGAATACGTCAGCCGGGTCAAGTGACGTTTCGGCCCTCGCGTGCAAGCGCGGCTGTGCCGTAACATCCAGAGCATTGGCATCCGCAAAGAACGCAAAGAACGCAAAAAAGGTCATTGCTTTTGCTTTCGTTTGCGTCTGTTGCGCAACCTGCGGACCGCTTGTCGCCTCTGCTGTACGTGAGGTCATGGCAAAGCACGAAAGGTTGCTTTGAACCGGCTTTCCCTCGCTACGATCGGTCAAGTTCGACAGGCTCCTGAACCTATGACGCCAATTTCCGCTCCCGAGTCCTGTGACCTGCTGATCGATGCCGGTTGGGTGGTGCCGGTAACGCCGACCGGGCAGGTGCTTGACGATCACAGTGTTGCCGTGCGAAACGGCAAGATCATCGCGCTGCTGCCACGCGCGCAGGCACATGCGCGGTTCACGGCCAGCGAGTGCGTTTCGCGGCCGACGGCGGTGTTGCTGCCGGGGTTGATCAACGCGCACGCACACAGTCCGATGACCCTGATGCGTGGCGTCGCCGATGACCTGCCGCTGATGCGTTGGCTCAGCGAGCACATCTGGCCGATCGAGGGCGCCATCATGGGCCCGGACTACTGCGCGGCCGGGGTGGAATTGGCGGTGGCGGAAATGCTGCGCGGCGGCACCACCTGCGTCAGCGAGAACTATTTCTTCCCGGATGTGTGCGCCGCCACCTATCGGCGCCTGGGCTTTCGCGCGTTGGTCGGGCTTCCGGTCATCGATTTTCCAACCGCATGGGCGAAATCGCAGGATGAGTACTTCGACAAGGCACTGGAAGTGCACGACCTGTGGCGCAGCGACGCGCTGGTGCGTACCAGCTTCGTGCCGCACGCACCGTACACCGTCAATGATGCTGGGCTGGAACGGGTACGCATGCTGGCTGATCAGTTGGATATTCCGGTGCATATCCACGTCCATGAGACCGCGCAGGAAGTCAGCGAGGCGATGGCAGTGCACGGCATGCGCCAGATCGCGCGGCTGGATCGGCTGGGTCTGGTCAACAGTCAGTTGATCGCGGTCCACATGACGCAGCTCAGCGACGCCGAAATCGCGCTGTGTGCCGAACGTGGTGTGAGCGTGGTGCATTGCCCGGAATCGAACCTCAAACTGGCGTCGGGCTTTTGCCCGGTCGAGCGCTTGCGCCGTGCCGGCGTGCGGCTTGCGCTCGGCACCGACGGTGCGGCCAGCAACAATGATCTGGACATGTTCGGTGAGATGCGCACCGCGGCGCTGCTGGCCAAGGGTGTCGCCGGCGATGCCACCGCGCTGGATGCACCGCAGGCGCTGCACATGGCGACGCTGGGCGGTGCCGAGGCGCTGGGTTTTGCCGACCGGGTCGGTTCGATCGAGGTCGGCAAGGAAGCGGATTTGATCTGCGTCGAGATGGATACCATCGAAACCGTGCCGATGTTCGAGGTGATCTCGCAGTTGGTGTATTGCACCGGCCGACACCAGGTTTGCGACGTGTGGATACGCGGCGAGCGGCGGCTTCGCGCGCGCGAGCTGTGTGGCATCGATGCCGACGCGGTGCGTGCCACTGCGCGGCAGTGGCAGGCGCGCATTGCCGCAGTGCAACCGTGATTGGGGCTTTTGCACTGCATCTTGCGGGTCGGGATTTGCCCGCGGTGTCAGGCAACCGCTGATTCCATCAGAGGTTACTTGGCCATATGAATCATGTCATGAATCGTTGATGACGGTGCAGCCATACCTGTGCGGTTCTTTCGGCATACCCATGTGCTCTGGCCGAGACGCCGGGAACGCCAAGGAAAGAAAAAGATGGTCGACCACCAAATCGGAAGGCTGGTTTTTGACGTATCGTATCGATGATTGTCACTCGCTTTTGCGCATGGGCTGATTGCTTCCTTGGTGCTCTTGGCGTCTTGGCGCGAGTACATGCCCCTTTGCCCACATCGCTGACGAGTAGTGAATGAACGAATCACTGACAGCAAACGGTCGAGGAGTGTGAAATGAGGGCATCGCCAGACAACGCCCATCCGTCGGAACTTGCGCATTTCGGTGCATTGGCGAGTCGGTGGTGGGGCAAGGCGGTGCGTTTGCGAGTGTCCAGTGGACGCTCGCGCACCGCCGCGCGCACGGCCAGGGATGGCCGGGCCGGCGCAGCGCGCCATGGACGGCTCGCAGCGACAGCAAACGGTCGAGGAGTGTGAAATGAGGGCATCGCCAGACAACGCCCATCCGTCGGAACTTGCGCATTTCGGTGCATTGGCGAGTCGGTGGTGGGACCCCCAAGGCCCACAAAAAGCCCTGCACGTGCTCAATCCGGTGCGTTTGGCCTATGTTGCACAGCAGATGCCGCTGGTCGGTAAACAGGTCCTCGACGTCGGCTGTGGCGCCGGGTTGCTTGCTGAAGCGCTGGCCGCAGCCGGAGCCAAGGTAACGGCGCTTGATCTGGCACCCGAATTGATCGAGGTTGCGCAATTGCACCTGCTGGAAAGTGCGCTGCACGTGGATTATCGACTGGCCTCGATTGCTCAGGTTGCGGCCGCGCAGCCGGCGCATTTTGACGTGGTGACCTGCATGGAGCTGCTCGAACACGTGCCCGACCCGCAAGCGTTGATCGCGGACTGCGTGCGTGTGCTGGCACCGGGTGGCCGCTTGATCATATCCACACTCAATCGCAATCCAGCGTCGTTTGCGTTGGCGATCGTCGGTGCCGAATATCTCAGTGGGCTGGTTGCACGTGGTACCCATCACTATGCGCAATTCATCCGCCCAGCCGAGCTTGCCGCTTGGCTGCGCGCGGCAGGGCTGGTTCTGGATGATGTGCGTGGGCTTTACTACAATCCGCTCAATCACAGCGCCCGCCTTGGCCGCTCACCGGCGGTCAACTACATCGCCAGCGCGCGGCGTGAGCAATGACGCGCCCCAACTGCGCTGCCGTGCTGTTTGATCTGGATGGCACGTTGATTGACAGTGCGCCGGATTTGATGGCAGCAATGAATTGCTTGTTGGCGCGCGAGGGGCGCGCAGCGGTTGATGCGGTGGCGTTTCGGGCTGCGGTTTCCAAGGGCGGACACGCGATGGTGGCGGTTGCCTTTGCCGATCTCGATGGCGCAGCGCAAGCGCAGCGGCTGTCCGGATTCATCGAACGCTATGCAGCGCACATTGCCGAGCACAGCCGCGCCTTTGCCGGGATCACCGAAGTGCTTGCCGCGCTCGAGGCGGCATGCGTGCCGTGGGCGGTGGTCAGCAACAAGGCCGAAGCGATGGTGCGTGCGCTGCTGGCAGCGATGCCGTGGGCGGCTGCTTGTGCAACGGTGGTGGGCGGCGACACACTGCCGGTGAAAAAGCCCGACCCCGCCCCGTTGCGGCTGGCCTGCGCGGCGTTGGGTGTTGCCCCCGACGCCTGTGTCTACGTCGGTGATGATGAGCGCGATGTGCTGGCCGCGCGTGCCTGCGGCATGAAGGCGGTGGCCGCGCTGTGGGGCTATCGTGGCGCCGACGAGCGGCCGCAGGCGTGGGGCGCCGATGCGCTCGTCGCCACACCAACAGATCTGCTCGCGGTGGGCATTCTCGACCGGAAAATTGCCGATGCCGGCTGACTCGGCGGCCAGCGCGGGATTTGTCGACCAGTGGCTGCAACGCGAGCCTGCCTTCGTGCAAGCGAGCCTGTTTGTCGCGCGCGATCAGCGCTCGTTGTTTGCCCATTGGGGCGCCTTGCTGTTCTGCCTGCGTGAAGCGGCGTTCGAATTGAGCGATCCGACACTGCGATTGGCCAAGTCGAGTTGGTGGGCGCAGGAGCTGCTCGCCATCGGCGAGGCGCAGGCGCGGCATCCGCTGACCCAGGTGTTGATGACGCATCCTGATGCACCGTGGGCTGAACTGTCGGCAGCGTTGCTGCAGGCGGCGGGCAATGGCGATCCATCGCCGCACGATGCCTGCGATGCGCTGGTGCAGATGCAATCGCTGGCCGCGGCGATGGTCGGCGTCGAGGTGGCTTTGCTCGGCGGTGTGGCCAGTACCAGTGCAACCCGGCTGGCGGCGATTCACTTGCTGACACAGCGCTTGCGGGTCGGCCAATCTGCCGACGATGCCGGCCGCGTGCCATTGCAGCAGTTGGCGCGGCATCAAGTGTCGCGCAGCGCCATCCGTGCGGGCAAAGCGGCGGCTGCAGTGGCCGCTCATGCCCATGAGTTGCGGCTGTTGGCACCTGCGGACAGTGCGGCGGCACCGTTGTTCCGGCGCCTGCAATGGGTGCTGGATCGCGATTTTCTGGGGTGTCTGGCGGCCGGCAAGGCACCGCAACGCAAGCCCGGCATGCGCAGTCTGTGGCAGCTTTGGTGCGCCGCGCGCGGCACCCGTTAGCGATGCAACAGCATGTTTGATCCGGCTTGCATACGCCTGCCGGCTGCGGCCGGTACAATAGCCCACAGCAAGGGTCGCCGAGCGGCCATCGCCGCAGCGCATGCCGGCATGACGCCGACGCCGTGGGCGTCGCCCGCCATTGACGCGGCATACACTGGTGTGGCGATACGCTGCAACCCGAATCGTCGAGGAGAGATGCCACGTGGCTCCGATCAACCCTGAAAATACCGCGCGCCAAATGCCGGATATCGCCAGCGAGGCCCGGCCCGGTATTGCCGGCCACCTCGACTGGGTCGGCATGGGCGAAATCGAGGCGCCGATTACCTTGGCGACCGCCCACGATGCGGTGGTCACCAGCGTCGCCCGGGTCAATGCGTTCGTCAACCTGCGCCGCCCCGATGTGCGCGGTATCCACATGTCGCGTTTGTATCTGCATGTCGATCGTTGCCTGACGGCCGATGCGTTGAGCCCTACTGGCGTGCGCCACTTGCTCAAGGAGTTCCTCGCCTCACATGGCGATCTCTCCGATCGCGCGATGGTGCAGATTCGTTTTGACTACCTGCTGCGACGGGCCGCGCTGGTCAGCGACAACAGCGGCTGGAAGTCCTACCCGATCGTCATCACCGGGGTGATGGATCGTGGCCAATTTACCCTTGAGTTGTCATTCTCGGTGGCGTCTTCGAGCACCTGCCCGTGCTCGGCAGCATTGGCGCGGCAACTGATCCAGGAGCGTTTCCGCAAGGATTTTGCCGCTGGCGCGGCACTGAACTTTGACGCGGTTGTGGCTTGGCTCGGTACCGAGGAGGGCATTTGTGCCACCCCGCACAGCCAGCGCAGTTGCGCCGAAGTAAAGGTCCGCCTGCTGCCATCGTTCCAGAGTTTTCCGATTGCCGATCTGATCGATTGCATCGAAGGTGCGCTCAAGACGCCGGTGCAGGCGGCGGTAAAACGTGAGGACGAGCAGGCATTCGCGTTGCTCAATGGTGCCAACCTGATGTTTTGCGAGGATGCAGCGCGGCGCATGCAGGCCGCGCTGGATGGCGACGAGCGCGTGGTCGATTTTTGGCTGCGCGCGTCGCATTTCGAAAGCCTGCATCCGCACAACGCGGTTGCGGTGGCGAGCAAGGGCGTGCCCGGCGGATTCTCGGCGGCGCAAGTCTAGCAGCCTGCCGGGCGTGACGCTGATCTACTGCGGAAAAGCCGAGAGGGGTCAGATTTCCCGCTCCCTACGCTGAAGAGCCCTGCTGACACCGCAAAAGAGCGAAAAATCCACCTCAAACCGGCTTTCCCTCGCTACGATCGGTCAAGTCCGACAGGCTGCCAGCAGCTCCAGACGTACCCACCTTGAGCCGGCCTGCACCAGGCGCCAAAGCGGCGAAGTCGACAGCCCACCAGCATCGCCAACAGCTGCCACGGCGTACGCAACACGGCGCCAACTCACCGCGGCGGTAGCGCCGCCGGGTCGAGGCGTACGTCAAACCAGTTCAGCCCCCAATGCAGGTGCGGCCCCGTGGCGCGGCCGGTAGCGCCAACCGCGCCAATCACGTCACCCTGATTTATCCGCTGCCCGACCTGCACGTCCAGCCGGCTCAGGTGCAGAAAACTGGAATTGATGCCGTGACCGTGATCGATCAGCACGGTGCCGCCGGTGAGATAGAGGTCGGCGTCGGCAAAGATCACCCGCCCCGCCGCTGGTGCTTTCACCGCCTCGCCGCGAGCGGCCGCGATATCCACGCCCGAATGTGGTGCTCGTGGTTCGCCGTTGTAGATGCGTTGGCTGCCAAACTGGCCGCTGATACGGCCGCTCAACGGCCAGATGAAGCCGTTGGCGAAGTCGTTCAGGTCGCTGTCGAGCAGGCGTGTTGCCGCCACGCGTGCCTGTTCGCGGGCAATGCGCGCGGCAACCTTTGGTGGTGGGCTGACCGTGGCCTGCGGTACGCCGTTGACGTGCTCGACCGGCCAGTTGCGGGCCTGAATCGGCAGCGTCACCCGGCATGGCGCGGTGAGGGCGGAGCGAACCTCGATGGTCACTGGCGCACGGGCATCGCGACCGACACCAAAGGCGAACCAGCCATCGAGCGACACGCGCAGCGGGCGGCCATCGAGCTCGACACGATTGCCGACAGCAGTTTGCTGGATCACCATATCCCCCTGCCTGAGCAGGTCAATGCCGATACAGCGTTCGCTAGCGTTGGCGATGCCCGCGACAGTCAACGCCGCCGCCATGGCAAGCCGGTACGAAGTCATGCTTCGGGCCTTGTGGGGGGAGTGTGGTGTTCGGGTACCGGGTCGTATCCGCCGTCGCTCAACGGGTGGCAGCGGCATATGCGCTTGAACCCCAGCCAACTGCCGTGCGCGAAACCGAAGCGATCGATGGCTTCGGACGTGTACTGTGAGCAACTGGGGTAAAACCGGCAACGCTGACCCAGCAGTGGGCTGATCAGCCGGCGATAAAGCCGCAACAAGGCGAGAGAAAGTGTCTTCATCTGCGGGTAGTGTGGCAGCTTTGGTGAATATGAGTGTCGCCGCGCGCGACCAAGCGCAACAGGTTGGATGCGCGATGCCGTGAAAAGGGTGTCGTGAAAAGGGTTGCCGCGCGCGTGTGACTAGGCTATAACACGCGACCTCATGCATTCAAACCGGAGTACGGTGGCGACATGGGCGCGATGCCGGTTCAGATCAAAAGGCGTTCGCGACAGGCTTGCCGGCGCTCCATGGCGAGGTTCACGCGCTGCGCGGGTTGACGCCTGCAGCGCGTTGCGGCGGTAATGGACAAGTGGGTAGATGAGGATTTGGTGCACCGCGCACGCAGTAATCGGGTTGCGTCGCAGGTTGCAAGGGATTTCCGCAAGTTTTTCCTGATGACCGGGGCAGATGGCAGGCTTATGATGGCCGCTGGTTTGCAACGCCCATATCGATCCAGAACACAGGATGCTTATAACGTGGCTGCGAAAAAAGTGAAGAAGGCCGCCCAGCCGGCCAAAACGGTGAAATCATCCAAGACTGCGAAGGTGGTCAAGGCTGCCGTCAAACCGGCGTCGGCGAAGCCGGCCAAAAAGACGCTGGCCAAGGCCAAGCCGGGGGCGTTGAAACAAGTTGCCAATGCACTGGCGAAGGCACTCAAACCCGCCGCCAAGGCGAGCAAACCCGCGGCCAAGGCGAGCAAACCCGCCGCCAAGGCGAGCAAACCCGCCGCCAAGGCGAGCAAACCCGCCGCCAAGGCGAGCAAACCCGCGGCCAAGGCGAGCAAACCCGCGGCCAAGGCGAGCAAACCCGCCGCCAAGGCGAGCAAACCCGCCGCCAAGGCGAGCAAACCCGCCGCCAAGGCGAGCACGCCCGCCGCCAAGGCGAGCCAACCCGCCGCCAAGGCGAGCAAACCCGCCGCCAAGGCGAGCCAACCCGCCGCCAAGGCGAGCACGCCACCGGCAAGGGTCAATACAAAATCGCCAACCCAGGTGTCGGCGCCGGCTGAAGCTGGTGGCCACCCTCCGCAAGCAGGAAAATCCGTAGTGAGCAAGACGATCAGCGCAGTGGCAAAACGAGCCGTTCCGAGGCGATCCGGCACAGTGGGTGTCGCGTCGCCACCGGGGGCGATAAAGCCAACCCCGGGGAAAGGCAAAGTGGTGCCAAAGTACAAGACCGATGCGTCCGGCAGAGCCATCGTGCCGGCCGGCTACCGCCCGGGCGTCGACGAGGAATACATGAATCCGCTGCACCTGGAGTATTTCCGCAATCGCCTGCTGCAGTGGCGCGAGGATCTGGTTGAGGAATCCAAGCAGACCATCGAGAACCTGCGTGAAGAAGTGCGCGATGTCGGCGATGAAGCCGAGCGCGCAACCCGCGAGACCGAGAACTCGCTGGAACTGCGCACCCGTGATCGCTATCGCAAGCTGATCGGCAAGATCGACGAGGCGCTCAAGCGCGTCGATGATGGCAGTTACGGCTGGTGTGCCGATACCGGTGAGGAGATCGGTCTGGAACGCCTCGACGCGCGCCTCACCGCCGAGCGCACCATCGATGCGCAGGAGCGTTGGGAGCATCGACAGCGACAGATGGGAGATTGACCTGTCGCTGGCAAATCAACAGCAAAAAGCCCCGTTTTGCGGGGCTTTTTGTTTGCCGCGGCACGGCGAGTCCGTTATTCGTCCCGCTTCATGGCGTGATCGGCGCCCAGTCCTCCAGACCGTAACGGACGAGCAGTTTGGCGAGCTCACCCGATGCCCGCGCCTGCTCCAAGGTGCTGTCGAATGCGGCAATCAACTTGCCGCCGCGCTCGTTGGGTGTGCAGGCGACAAACAGGTCGTCGGCTTCGGTGAGGTTGCTGGAAATCGGAATCACCCGAGCACTCAAACCCATGTCCTTTAGGCTGGCGGCGGCGACGTTTTCATCTTCGATCAGAACATCGATCTTCTTGGTCACCAGTTTCATCACCAACAACGGAAAGGCGCGGCGGCTGGCCTCGACGCGGCTGACTTGCGCACCATCGTCGGCCAGCACGGCATCAATCGCATCGCCATAGGAATAATCCTGTACCACGCCGATGCGCAGGGGTTTGAGATCAGCGACACCATTGAGCGAAATTGCCTGGCCATCGCGATCATGCGCGACATCGCGATGGCTGGGCAATGGCGCGCTGCCGATGGCGCTGGTCACTTCATCAAGTACATCGGCATCCCCGGCGCGGCCATACACCACGTTCTGACTGCTGCCCCACGGTGTGCGGGTACGCAGATGATCCGGGGCATCGCTTGCAATCGCCCCCACCACGCAGTCGACGGTACCCGATAGCGAACGTTGCAGCGCCAGTTCCCAGTCCATCAGGCGGTAGTCGACGGTATCGCCGCGGCTCGCCGCCGCCAGCCGCAGCAAGTCGATCATGTAGCCTTCCTGGGGACTGCCCGGTTCGCCGTTGTACGGAAACCAGTAATCGCTGCGAACGGTGATGGTGTCGGCACGAGCTGCTGTGCCGAGTGTCAGCGCGAGCAGGGTGGCGACTAGTGATGCATGATGTGGCAAAAACAGTTTGTGTTGTGGCATGGTTCCCCCGGGATGGCTGCCTTGGCGCAGTCATCATGTCGTGATGCCACGCTCCTTGTGGACAGGCAGGTTGCGGTAGCAACCTGAAGGTGGTGGAGCAGTCATTTTCCCGCCAGCAACCGACCGTTCCGGTGATGGCAAAGTTCCATGGACGAGGTCTTGGCAATTGTGATCGCTCGCGACAGGGTAACCATAATTTATCGACGATGGGAGGGCTGACCATGCATGGTTGGCCCGCACTGCGCATGCACGACGCATGGGGTACTGCTTGCGCGGTACTACGGGTGCCGCGTTGACCTACAGCGACCGATTTTCCGGCCGGCTTGCGGCATGGCTGTCGATGGTGGGTGTCGCCATCGGGCTGGGTAATGTCTGGCGCTTTCCGTACATGATGGGGCAGCATGGTGGCAGCGCTTTTTTACTGGTTTATGCAGCGCTGACCGTGTTGTTGGCGATGCCGGTACTGGCCGCGGAGTGGGCACTTGGCCGCGCCTTGCGGGTTGGCCCGGTGCCGGGTTTTCGCGCGGCGTTTGGCCGCCGTGCCGGCTTGCTCATCGGCAGCGTGCTGGTGGTAGCGATCGTGATTGCCGACTCGTATTACATCGTGATTATCGCCAACATCGTTTTTACCGCACTATATGGGCTGGGCAAAGGCTTCGGCCCCCACGCCGACGCCGGACTGACGGCGGGCCTTGGCAATGGCGGCGTGCAGTATGGGTTGGCCGTGCTGGTGCTGGCGGCGGCTTGCTGGGTGATGGCGCGGGGTGTGCGCGAGGGGATCGAGCGCATCAGCCGCTGGTTTGTGCCGGCATTTGGCGTGGTGGTGCTGTATCTTGTGGTCAATGCGCTGTTGCTCGCTGGCGTCGGCAACAAGTTGCTGGTTTTTCTGCGCCCGGACTTTGCGTTGCTGAGCGCCACCGACGTGTTTGCCGCGATGGGCCAGGCGGTGTTCTCGTTGGGCGTCGGCGGCACCATCATGCTGGTTTATGGGGGCTATCTTGAGCGCGATACACCAATTGTTTCGACCGCACTGCTGACCGCGCTCGGCGATATGTCGGGCGCACTGCTGGCTGCCTTGTTCATCGTGCCCAGCGTGTTGTATTTCGGGCTGGACATGGCGGCCGGTCCGGGTCTGGTATTTTCGACCTTGCCCAAGCTGTTTGCGCTGATGCCGGGTGGGCGCTGGCTGGGTGTGGCATTTCTTGCCGCGTTCGTGCTGATGGCATTCCTGTCGGCGCTGGCGGCGCTGGAAGTGGGTCTGGTCGGCTTGCGCGATATGGTCGGCGGGCGCTGGTCACGCCGGCGCATGGCGCTGATCCTATTTGCGCTCGAAGCGGTGTTGATGCTGCCCAGCGCGCTGTGGCCGTCGATCATCGGCACCCTGGATCTGCTGTTTGGCTCGGGCATGCAAACCGCAGGCGCGCTGGCGGCGGTGTTGGCATTGGGCTGGAGTGCGAGCCGCAAGCAGGCGATGGCAGAATTGTTCACCGCACCAGTCGACCGCTGGCAGGTCGGCTTTGTATTCTGGTTACGCTGGGTGGTGCCTGCCGCGCTGTTGGTCATCGCGCTGCTGTTCGTGCGTGAGCAGCTTCCGGTGGTGTAATGTTTCCGGGTTGTGCCAGCGCTGGCGGGCACGAAACACGAGACGAGGGACACTTGCATCATGTCAGACACACAGGATCACGGCATCAACGCTCTCAATCGCGACTTCAGTCAGTTCGATCAGGTCAACAAGCCGCAGACCTATCGCTTGTCGGAGGCCGCGCAAGGCGAGGCCTTTGATGAGGACTTTGTCATTCGAACCTGTGATCTGGCGGATTTTTTCCATGGTGGGGATGCCGGCAAGCAGCGTTTCGCGCAATCGCTTGGCGCTGCGATGCAAGAGATCGGATTTGCGATTCTGGTGGGCCATGGCGTGCCGCCGTCGCTTTACGCGCGCGCCGAACAGGCCTGTTGCCGGTTGTTCGAAACCGTGCCGATGACCGAGCGCACGCGGTATCTGGCGAAGCGTCAGGGTTCGGTCAATCAGGGCTATTTCCCGATCCGGGAAACCACGATCATTCATCCGGATCTGGTCGAGGGCTGGGTGTTTTGCCGGCGCGCGTTCGATCTGGATCACAACGACCTGAATCAGAAACGGGATTTCGATGTCGGTGAATTCTGGCCGCGGCCCGACTACGAACCGATTTTCCGGGCGTTGGTGCAGGCGCAGGAGCCGTTGATCGCACCGATCATGCAAAGCATCCTGCGCTATCTGGGCTGCGATCCGCACCTGTACGACCGCCGTCTGGCGGCGACCAATTTCGGGTTCCGGCTCAACTATTACCCGCCGCCTGGGCTGTGCGAGGCGCTGCCGGCCGGCGGCCGGATGCTCGGCCACGAGGATGTCGATCTGTTCACCCTGCTGCCGGCGCCGGCAGTGGAAGGCTTGCAGGTGCTCAACCGGCGCAACATGAAGTGGATACGGCTCGCCGCGCCGCCAGGCAGCATCATCCTCAACACCGGCGATTACATGCAGCGCATCAGCAATGACCGCTTGCCGTCCACCACCCATCGGGTGAGCCAGCCGCGCGACCCGGCGGCGCGGCGGCAACCACGCATCTCATTGCCGATGGCGATCTATGTCTGGGAGGATGAGATCCTCGAAGTGCTGCCGGGTTTGGGTGAGCCCAAATACCCGCCGGTATCGGCGCTCACCTTTCACACCCACACCACCGCCAAGTATTACGGCGCGGATTATGCAGTGACCGGTTGATCCCGACACTGCAATCGCGTTACAGCGCGTCCCAACCCGGGCGTGGTGCAAAGCGTGGCCCGTGTCGCTGCGCCAGTTGCTCGAGCCTGGCCTTGAGTTGGGCCGGGCCGGCGGCACGGGCATGGCTGATCGGACCGCCTCGGAACGGTGCAAAGCCGGTACCGAAGATCACCCCGGCATCAAGCAGGTCGGCATCGGCGACCACGCCCTCGTGCAGACAGGCCACCGCCTCGTTGATGAACGGCAAAATCAGGCGGTCTTCGAGGTCTTCGGGAGCCTTGTAGTCGCTCGGTACTTCGGGCTTTTTGGCGCGGCCGTTTTCCCAGGTGTAAAACCCTTGCCCGTCCTTGCGCCCGCGCTTGCCGGCTTGCAGCAGCGAATCCAGCCCATCCGGGATGCTCAGGCCGAGGAACGGCGTCAGCACCTTGGCCACCGACGCGGCGACGTCCAGGCCCACGGTGTCGGCCAGTTCGATCGGCCCCATCGGCATGCCGAACGTGACCGCGGCGCGGTCGATCACCGGGCCGGGAATGCCTTCGCCGTAGCAGGTGATGGCTTCGAGCATGTACGGGAACAGCACGCGGTTGACCAGGAACCCCGGGCTGCCCGCCACCGGCACCGGCAGTTTGTCGATGGCGCGACAGAATGCGGCCAGACGGCGTTCGGTTTCCGCGTCCAGGCCATCGTGACGCACGATTTCGACCAACGGCATCATCGCCACCGGGTTGAAGTAGTGCAGCCCGGCGAAACGCGCCGGGTGCGTGATACCCGCGCGCAGATCGGTCAACGGGATCGAACTGGTGTTGCTGGTGAGGATCGCGTCGGGCTTGAGGGTTTCCTCAACCGTGGCGAACAGTGCCTTTTTGGCGTCGAGGTTTTCGAAGATGGCCTCGATCACCAGGTCCGCCGAGGTCACACCCTCGCCGCTTACATCCGCGCGCAGGCGCGCCATCGCAGCTTGGCGCTGGTCGTCGCGTTTCAGCTTTTTCTCGAACAGGCCGCGCGCCCGCGTCAGCGCCGGCTCGATGTATTTTTGCTCGCGATCCTGCAAGGTGACAGCAAAGCCCTTGAGCGCACACCAGGCGGCGATGTCGCCGCCCATCACGCCGGCACCGACCACATGCACATGCTTGATGCCGTGGTCTTTGCCGCCAAGGCTCTTGAGCCGTTCTTGCAGGAAGAAAATGCGCACCAGATTGCGCGCGGTGGGGGTCTGCGCCAGCTTGACCACGCTGCGTGCCTCGGCGTTCAGCCGCGCCTGCACCGAGCCGCCGGAACGGCGCCAGGTTTCGATCAATGCAAACGGTGCCGGATAGTGCGCCTTGCGTGCCTTGCGTGCCACCTGTTTGACCAGGATCGGTGCCAGAATCTGGCGCGCCAGCCACGTGTTGGTCGCCCACGCCAGCGCGCGTTGCTTGAGTGGTCGGGAATGTCCGCGTTTGGCCAATTCAATGGCGGCGTCCAGCAACAACGCCGGCTCGCTGACTTTATCGACCAGCCCGATCAAGCGCGCGGCGTTGGCCGATAGCGCCCGCCCGGTCAGCATCATGTCCATCGCCGCTGGCGCGCCTACCAGCCGCGGCAGACGTACGCTGCCACCCCATCCCGGGTAAATACCGAGCTTCACCTCCGGCAGCCCGATTCGGGTTTGCTCGGCATTGCTGGCGATGCGGTAACGGCAAGCCAGCGCCAATTCGGTGCCGCCGCCCATGCAGTGGCCATGAATCGCCGCGACGCTCGGGCAGGGCAATTCAGCCAGGCGTTGATAGACCGCTTGGCCGCGTGCAATGGCATCGGCGGTGGTGCCGTTGGCATCGAAGGTTTGAAACTCGTGGATGTCGGCGCCTGGGACAAAGCCCGCTGCTTTGCCCGATTGGATCACCAGTGCACTGGGCTTGGTGATGGCGATCCGCTCGACCGCCTGTCCCAGTTCATCGAGAACCGCCTGCGACAGGGCGTTGACGCTGTTGTCGGCACGATCCAGGGTCAGTACGACGACCCCATCGGGCCGAATCTGGCTGTGCCAATGTTGGAAGCGAAGGCCGTCGAACATGGGGGATTTCCGCTTTGAGTGATGAACACCGTATCATCCGGCGCAGGCACCGGCAGGTCAATGCCGGACGATAGGTACGGTCCAGTGAACTTTTTGCACTGATCGAGAGTCTTCAGCAGCGACCTGTAGCGATTCGCCCAGGTTGCGCCGACAGGGAGTAACGGCCCGAATGGCCGATAACGAAGTGGATCAGGCGCTGGTTTTACGCGTGCAACAAGGCGACAAGGCCGCCTTCGATCTGTTGGTGCGCAAGTACCAGTACAAGATTGGCGGCCTGATTTCCCGTTACATCGCGGACTGGAGCGAGTGTCAGGATGTTGCCCAGGAGACGTTCATTCGTGCCTATCGAGCACTGGCGAACTTTCGTGGCGACAGTCAGTTTTACACATGGCTGTACAAGATTGCAGTGAATACGGCAAAAAACCATCTGGTCGCGCAGAAACGACGCCCACCCAGTGAGGACATCGACGCAGCCGATGCAGTGCAGTACCAGTCGGGTGATCGCCTGCGCAACACCGACACGCCGGAGCACGAGTTGTTGCGTCAGGAAATCGAAAAAACCGTCACCGACACGGTTGATAAATTGCCCGATGAACTGCGTACCGCGATCAGTTTGCGCGAAGTGGATGGTTTGAGTTACGAGGAAATTGCGGAAGCGATGGATTGCCCGATCGGTACGGTTCGGTCGCGGATTTTCCGGGCGCGCGAAGCGATCGATGTGCAGTTGCGGCCACTTTTGGACGACAAGCGAGAACGATCATGAGCCAACACGACAAGAGCAACCCATTGGCGGCGTTGTCCAGCCTTTTCGATGGCGAACTGGCCGCCGACGAATCGAAGTTCCTGCTGCGGCGGGTCAGTGCGGATCGCAATCTGGCCGACACCTGGAGCCGCTGGAGTTTGGCTGCGGTGGCGATGCGACGGCAGACATCGCTGCCGATGGCGGCCGATTTTGCGCAGCGGGTAGCCAACGCTGTGGCCGCCGAGCCACCGCTGAAACGGTCTGCCACCGCCGCTTCCCGGCCGCTGTTGCGCTGGGCTGGCGGGCTGGCGGTAGCGGCGAGTACGGCGCTGCTCGCGTTACTGGTGATGACGCCCGATCAGATTGGTGCAGGGCAGGGCGATTTGGCGCAACATCCGGGCTCGGTCGCGCAGGTGGCGCCATCGGATTTGCGTGAATCGGATCTGCGTCCCCAGTTTGCGCCGGCTGACAGCGTGGCGGCATCGGCGCTGTCCACGGTGTTGCAGTTCGGTGCCGAGCGCGATGGCCTGAGCCCGGAGTTGCAGGACTACATGATCCGGCACAACGCCATGTTGCGTGAAGCCGGCATCGGCGGTTTTGTGCCGTATGTCGATGTCATCGCCCATCCGAAAGCCGAGGCACAGACGGCGTCGTTGCAGCAGGATGCGCCGCAATGAAACAGTGGCTGCTCGGGTTGCCGCTGGCATTGAGTGTCGCTGGCGTTGCCTGGGCGACTGATGCGGATCAGTGGCTGACGCGGATGGCCGGTGCGCTGGCGCAAACCGATTATCAGGGCACTCTAGTCTACCTTGATGGCAGCCGCATGGAGACGCTGAAGGTCTATCGTTCGGCACGCGATGCGCGCGAGCGACTGGTGGTGTTGACCGGTGCACATCGTGAAATCGTCCGTGATGGCGACACCCTGATCTGTATCGGTGATGGCGATCCCACGGTCGCTTACGAAGGTTCGCCGCTGGCCAAGTGGCAGCAAACCGCCGATGCCGTGCAGGCGGGCCTGCTGGCCGAATACGAGCGGCTGCTGGGCGGCATCGAGCGGGTGGCAGGTTACGACACGCAAGTTATTGTCTTGCAACCGCATGATGCCCTGCGCTATGGCTATCGCCTGTGGCTGGAAATCAACACCGGATTGCCGCTGCGGATCGTGCTGGAAGACGCCGACAACAACGCGCAGCCGCTCGAACAACTGATGTTTACCGAGGTGCAAGTGGGTATCACCCCGGCGGCAGCGGATCTACGGCCATCGATACCCGATTTCAATCGGCACTTCCTGTTGGCTTCTGCCGCCACTGATGCTGTGGACCTGCCCTGGTCGGTGAACGATGTGCCGGCCGGATTCGTGCTGCGCTCGCAGCGGCGCAGTGAAACCGGCGATCATCTGGTATACAGCGATGGTCTTGCCAGTGTCTCGGTGTATATCGAACCCTTGCACGAGCAAGGTGGGCAAACCTCGGCCTCGCGCGCTGGCGCGGTGCATGCGCGTGCGTTTGCGTTGGGCGACCACCGCATTTTCGTGATTGGCAAAGTGCCAGCCGCGACGATCGAGCGATTTGCGCGCGGTGTCACCGCCGATTTGCGCTGAGCCCTCCGATGCAACGACGAGCCCGGGTGTTGTCGGTCGGCGCACAGGTAGTGACGGTGCGTTTGGAAGATAGCGCGTGCGAGGGATGCAGCAGTGGGTGCGGCGGGCGTTGCGATCTGTTCCGCAGCGATGAATGCAACCAGTTCACCTTGGTGTGCCGAGCGCAGGTGGTGCCAGGGCAGCTTGTCATGCTCACGGTTGGCGATCGGCAGTTGCGTACGGCCGCACTGCATGGCTATGGCCGTGCGCTTCTGGGTTTGCTGCTGGGCGCCGCTGCCGGTGCCGCGTTGGCGCACTGGTTGGAGGTGGCCGCCGACCCGCTGGTGCTGATCGGCTTGGTGCTGGGCGTGGCGGCCGCGTTGTGGCACACCCGTTCGCGTGCAGTTAATCCTTTGCTCACACCGATTGCGGCAGACTAGTCACATCTTGTGTCAACACATGGGCTGGCAAAGAACTATGAAAACCGTTACCCAATTTGCGTTTGTTGCGATATTTGTGTTGCTTTCCAAGGTCTCCGGTGCGCAATCGACGTTGCCGGATTTCACCGAACTGGCAGAAAGAGCCAGTGCGGCGGTGGTCTCGATTGAAGCCACCCGCACCGCATCCTCACAGCGGGCCGGCGCCGATGAAGCCGTTGATCCGCAAGACATGCCGGAGTTCTTTCGCCGTTTCTTCGGCCAGCCCGGCATGCCGCCGATGGAGCCGCGTGATCAGGTTTCTTCGGGCTCGGGTTTCCTCATTTCCGGTGACGGCGAGGTGTTGACCAACCATCACGTGATCGATGGTGCCGATGAAGTGGTTGTGCGGCTGCCCGACCGCCGCGAATTCGAAGCCACCGTCATCGGCAGCGATGCGCAGGCCGACATCGCCTTGTTGCGCATCAAGGCCAAGGGATTACCGTATCTAAAGGCGGGGTCGTCCAAGAACCTGCGTCCGGGGCAATGGGTGTTCGCGATCGGTTCGCCGTTTGGTTTTCTCGACAACACGGTGACGGTTGGCGTGGTCAGCGGTGTGGGCCGGCGCAGCATGGATGCCTCGCAGCAGTACACGCCATTCATCCAGACCGACGTGGCGATCAACCGCGGCAATTCCGGTGGTCCGTTGTTGAACACCGATGGCGAGGTGGTTGGTATCAATTCGCAGATATTCTCCAACTCCGGTGGCTACATGGGCGTGAGCTTTGCGATCCCCATCGAAGTTGCGACCAATACCGCCAAACAGTTGCGTGAGAGCGGCCATGTGCGCCGTGGCCAGCTGGGTGTCGCGATCCAGAATGTGGATCGCAAGTTTGCCAAGACGCTCGGCCTGGATCGCAGTGTCGGCGCACTGGTCAGCTCGGTGACCCCGGGCAGTGCGGCCGAAAAGGCCGGGGTGAAGGTTGGCGATGTGATCCTGAGTTTCAATGGCATTGAAATACTGCAATCGTCCGACTTGCCGCCGATGGTGGGCAATACGGCGCCGGCCAGCAAGGTCAAGTTGCGGGTGTTGCGCGACGGCAAGGAGCGCGAGCTGAACGCGGTGCTGGGTGAGGTGCCCAGTGATCAGTCCAGCGCCAGTACCGGCGCTGGTGGCGGCGACAAGGCCAGCGCTGGTGTGCTGGGCTTGGTGGTGCAGACACCGTCGGCCGAAGAGCGCGAGCAGTTGGGTCTTGCCGCCAACGAGGGCGTGCTGATTGCGCGGGTCGTTGGCGATGTCGCGCGGCGGGCGGGCCTGCGCGAAGGCGATGTCATATTGCGGGTCGGTCGCACCGCCGTTGCCAGCGCCAAGGCATTTTCCGACGCGATTGCCGAAGCTGGCGACAGCGAAGCGGTGATGCTGCTGGTGCGCCGCGGCGAGCAAACCCAGTTCGTCGCCATTGCGCGGCGCAAGGCGGAGTGACGCGAATCGATGGCGCTCCCGACCCGACCCGTTCGCGGG
>Ga0100388_10001096_pt1 | contig 23973 bp, 17 predicted proteins | sample CryGeymeta201512_FD_81536 | JGI IMG/M metagenome (GOLD analysis project Ga0100388, IMG submission 81536) | Groundwater microbial communities from Crystal Geyser aquifers in Utah, USA - Crystal Geyser metaG 2015-12 | ecosystem: Environmental > Aquatic > Deep subsurface > Groundwater | place... | reverse complement strand
GGGAGAAAAGGAGGGTAGCCTCCATCGTGTAGCTGCCTGTGTGAGCTACCGGACGCTGAAGCGATCCGGTGTCCTTCTGTTGGCAAACTTGCGAAGCGATGCACTATTGCCTAATTTTCCGGAGAGCGGAGTAAAGCCCTTCTCACAGCCACATGCTCAGCCCGGATTCAACCGCCTCTCGCACCTCGAACGGAATTCTGATATATTTCAATCCATATTGGCCTGCCCAATGCCTCGCCTGAGGCGGGCAGAGCAGTTACTCGGAGGTGTTGCGGTCATGCAATCTGGTTGGCGGGTGGCGATGCTTGTAGTTTTTCTGTCGGCAACGATGGCCGAGTCGCAATCTCTGCGTGTGACGAAAGCCGAGGAGTCTCGCTGGCTGCGGTGGGTCATTCCCTTGCCGAAGCAGATTCGGATCGAGAAGAAGGTGAAGGTCAACGCGGCGGACGTCCGTGTCATCGCGGTTGACAATGCCGGAGAGCTGGCGCAGGCGGCTACGAAGGAGTTGACGGGGCTGATTCGGGAGAAGTCGGGCGCAGAATCAAGGCCGGGGAAGGGCAAATTTGAGATTCTCGTTGGGGTCTGTGACGCGTCCGGTTGCGTGGCGGGGGTGAAGACGCTTGCTGCGTTGGGGCTGAAGCAGAGGCCCAACCCCGAACAGGCGTACGTGATTCAGCCGGTCGCCCCGAACCGCCTGCTGCTGACGGGACTGACCGAGAAAGGCGTCTACTACGCGGCTCAGACTCTGAAGCAACTGCTCGAAGGCCAGTTCGCGGAGGGGACGGTGACAATCCCTCTGGCGACGGTGAACGACTGGCCTGACCTCGCCGAGCGCGGGGAGTGGGGCGGCAGCTCCACCAGCGACATCGAGTGGTTCGCCCAGCAGAAGATGAACCTGGTCGAGGCGCACATAGACCTGTCGGTGGACGCCGAGGGCAAAGGTGTCGCCAAAGTCAATCCAAAACTGCTTGAGCAAGCGCGACTGCACGCACTGAACTTCGTGCCGATCATCACCCACCTCGAGCAGATGGAAGGGACCGGCTTGTTCGTCCGCTTTCCCGAGCTGAAAGGGAAGGGCGATCCAGATGCCTGGAAGCGCATCGGCAACGTGAAGCCCGCGTGCTTCTCCCAACCGAAACTTCAGGAGATCATGGCTGATTGGTTGACCTGCCTCGCTCGCTACCCCGAGGTGTCCGACGTCTGCGTGTGGCTCTCGGAGAATGACGTGCAATGCGCCTGCGACCGATGTCAGTCCCAGAACCAGTTCGCTCTGGAGACGCGGGTGGCGTTGCGGGCCTGGGAGGCGGCGAAAGCGGTGAAGCCAAGTCTGGGGCTGCGGATACTGCTGACCCAGGGAAGCTACCGGAGCAACGACAAGGTGCTCGCGATGGTGCCGCCCGAAGTCGGCATCTCCTACTACCACGGCGGGCTGACCTACGACTCGACCCGCAATCCGATGATCGATCCGCTGCTGGCCGACTACGCCGCGAAGGGACGGTGGCTGGGATGCTATCCGCAACTGACCGCTTCGTGGCGCATCGTCTGTCCCTGGAGCGGCGCGCAGTTTATCAAGGCGCGGATGAATGAGTTCGTTGACAAGAAACTGCAATGTCTCTGCGGCTACGCGACCCCCAACAACCGCTTCTACGAATTCAACGTGACTGCGGCGGCGGAGTGGTCGTGGAACGCCAAAGGGCGCGACGAGCGGGAGTTCGCCGCCGCGTGGGCGACGCGGCAGGGACTCAAAGACCCGGATGCCGTTGCGGAGTGGGCGGTGATGCTCGGCCCCGTCGGGTGGGACGTGTACGGTTCGGGCATCCCGTATCCCGCGTTCTTTGGCGGCGCGGCGCAGGTCGTCGCGTCACACACGCGACCGACTCTCGGACAGGGGATGTTCCGCTACTTCCCCTCTCGTAAGCACATCGAGGAAGACCTCGCCGCCTGCGCCAAGGCCCTGACGATTGCGAAGAGAATCGGCGATGCGCGGCTGACCACCGAGACGCAGGTCATCGGTGGCTATGTCCAGATGGTGAAGGAAATCAACGGCCTCTGTGCGAAGCTGTCTTCCGTTGACATGACCAGCGACCCGGAACGACGGTAGGTGCAGGACTCCATGTGCCGCCTCGCGAAGACCGGCGCGCAGACGGCGAGCGCGTTGAGGGAGTGGGAGCGAAGCGTGGGACAGGGACTCGGGGGTTCACGATTCCAGGACTCGATCATGGTGACAGAACAGACGGTCAGCAGGATCGGGAAGACCCTTGCGGTCGATGGCATCCAGGACCCTGGCAAGCCCTATCGACGGCAGGAGATCGGCAAGTGGGAGAGCAACGACTTCGAGAAGAACGAGGGAATCCGCAAGACCTGGGAAGTGACTGAGTGCGTCTCAGGAACCGGCAGATACGAAGTAGATTTCGCCTACACGAGCGGGTGGCATGGGCTTTACATGCGGCGGGTGGCGCTGGCGACGGCGCCGAAGGACAAACCTGAATCACTGACGGATGTCGCGAAGGACGAACACCAGGGAGTCGCCGCGTGCCAGAACAAGGACAACGTCTACCGCCTGGTGGTTGCGACTTACGACCCGGCGTTGCGTTACTTCGTGCTGGCGGACATCCGTGGCGTGCGCTCCAGCGACAAGCCGGAGAACCGTCGGGGCTGCTGTGGCGTTGTCTCTATCGTGAAATCCGGTCCCGATTCCCCCATCTTTGAAGTTCCCAACCTGCTGCCGATTACCGACGAAGGGCGGGCGCGGTATAGCGGTCCCCGGTTCTCCGGCAAGGGGCTGCGGGTTGGCATTGTGATGAACGGCTACGGGTCGGCGTCCTGTCTGGAAGTCCTGAAGAAGTCCTCTGGAATGGATGCTCAGGCGATCTATCGCATCGAGAAAAGCGCGCTTGACCTTTGCCAGGTTGTCGTGATGCCCCAGCCACGGGCTGTCGAGGTCTTCGGTGAAGCGCAGGCGAAGCTGCTGCGAGATTTCGTGGCGAATGGGGGTGGTCTGATCGCCACACACGACGCGGTCGGCTACCGTGGGCTGCCACCCATCGTGCCGGAGGTGTGCGAGAAGGGGTTGGCGCACGTGCGCGACTCCCAGTGGGTCGCCGCCCTCGACCATCCGGTGACCCGCGGCATCGAGGTGGGCGTCCCGTTGCCGCATAGCTACTACGACCACATCGAGCTGCAGCCCGGCCCGCACGGAGTCGTGGTCGCGAAAGCGCAGCAGAGCGGACGCCCCGTCGCCATCTGCGGCGACACCGGCAAGGGGCGGTACGTGGCCTGTGGTCTGGCCATCGGGCTTGACGCGAGCGACGAAGACGCGGCGCCTACCAGAGCGGAAAAGACCCTGCTTGAGAACGCGGTGCGGTGGGCGGGGACAAAGGAATGAGGCAGGTTGTGCCTCCTGCAACGCGGTCCGTTTTCATTCCTCGCTCCCATGGGGCGATATGGATGATTTCTCCATCAGCGCCTCCGCTACGTATACCTCGCTCCCGGTGGAGTTGAAGCAGCACCTATTCCCGCCAAAAGGAGACATATCGATTGAGGCGATGGGGTTGTCACGGTTGATATCCCAGAGGAGCAACTTCTTGCTGAACCCAACCGTTGCGGCAGGCTGGCCGTCAGGCGTAATTGCTGTCCCCGTAACAACGTGATCGTGCTGCCATACGTAAATACAGCTTCCCGTCTTGACATCCCAGATTCGAGCCGTCTGGTCGTAGCTTGTGGAAACCAAACGCGTGCCATCCGGTGAGAAATGAAGTGCAGTAACCGGCTTCGTATGGCCTGTCAGTTCGCGCGTCTCCCCAGATGGTAGCGAAACAACGCTGATCGCTCCTTCACCGCCTACGGCTATCATTGTTCCGTCCTTGGATATGTCGAAGGAACTCCCGCAGTTCGGGGAGCGCAGTACGGTTTCCGTCTCGCCCGTCGCAATATTCCATATCCTCACGGTTCCGTCGGAGCTTGTGGAAACGAGCGGTTGCCCGTTTGCGGAATAACGCACGGCGACGACGCCTCTTCTATGGCCACGCAACACGCGCACGCATTCGCCGTCCTCGGCACTCCAGATGCGGATGGTTTTATCATCGCTTGCCGAGGCGACGGTCTTCCCATCCGAGGAACACGCGATATCATTTACGATACCCGTATGCCCTCCCGCATCAATCACAAACTCCGGCTTCGACTCCTCGTCGGCGACAGCCGTCATCGAAGCGAGAGCCAGCACAGCCAGCAAAGACGAGCCTCGCTCAAAGTTCTCCTTCGGCAGCCAATACGGCTTTGAGTCCGCGAGCGATGAGATTGGCGCGGCTTAAGCCCTTGTCCCGGGCCAGCCTGTCCGACCTCGTCAGAAGCTCCCGCTCCAGCCCGACCCTGACCACCGTAATCTCCTGACTCGCCTCAAGCGATTGCACCTCGCCTACCGCCCTGGCCCACAGAGGCATCAGATCCCCCGGAGGGTCGCCGAACGAGTCAACGACAAATTCCGTGTCGAACTCCGCAGTCGCTTCGCCCAACTCCTTTGATGTCAATCGGGTGAAAGGTTTGCGCATGGTTTCTCTACCTCACTTTCGGTTCCTGCGAAACCGCTGCTCCTCCCTTGGAGTCAGCGGACGCGCATGGATGACAAATATCGCTCCTTCCTCGTCGAATACGAACACGACCTGAAGGGGCTTTCCGTCTGTCCCTCGACCCCAGACCAGCCACTTCCCATCCCCTCGATACCGGGAATAGGGCGCACTGGCGTCGAGCACAGCGGCCTCAGCGTCTTCCGGCTCAACGCCGTGTTCCGCGATGTGCTGTGTGTTCCATTGATTCCAGCGGAAATTCACGGTTGAACTCCAGAGTTGTCAACTTCCGAGGCTTCATTTTGCTTCTTCGCTGCCCGCCAATACGGAATGTATCACGGCCAGGTGCACTCTGCAACGCCCGGAACCCGCCGTCGCGTTACTGACTCAGTAGCTCTCAAACAACTTCCCCCACTCCGTCTTCATGAACTCGTCCACTCGTTTGCGGCCATATTTGGTGAACCAGAACCAGTTGTAGTAGACGTTGCTGGCGGTGTAGGACCAGGGGACGATGGGACTGCGGAGGAGTGGTTTCTCGAGAGGCTTCAAGAGACCGTGATAGATGGCTTTCTGTCCGCGGCTGGCGAGGGTCTCACCCACTTCGTAGCCGAAGTTGACGTTGGAAACATCCTCGCCGATGACTTCGATTTCGGAGGGATTGCCGATGCCGAGACCGCGTTCGTGCGCGAGGCGGATGAACTTGAGGCCCATAGGGTCGAAGCCCATCATTTTCGCAGCAATGGCGTCAATGGCCACCATGTCGGCGGAGGCGAGGAGATAGTTCTGGATGACAGGTTCCATCGCGCGGGGACCGGGACCCTTGCCTGTTGTGCTTCCATCCATCACCGCGAACAGCCCGGGATGGATCTCCTTCTGAATGGCGAGCAGGTCACCGAGGGTTTCATGGATAACGCTGTGAGTCCAATGGCGGTTTTCCTTGAGGAGTCCACCGAACGCGTTCTTCATCGCTCCGGTCGTCGTGGTAAATACATGGGTTTTCATCGTCGGCAGATGGAGCGCATTCTTGCCGATGAACATCTTCGGGATCTCGATGCCTTTGGGGAAGACGTCGTGGAGCACCTTCATTTCGGCTTTGGGTTCGTAAACGATCCATTCCACCTGTGGTTCCCAGAGCCAGACGAAGTCCATGCCGTATTTTTTTACTACGGGCGTGTGCTTGTTCTTGTCCGCGCCCTCTTTGGCATCCACGACGACGGTGCGGTTTTGCGCGGGGATGAGCGACTGCGCCACGTATCCGTCCTCCAACATCGCCTTGATGACGCCCTCGAGTTGCCACGGGGTTGTGGAACAGGCAGGATAAAAGTGCTGCCAGGAGATATTGATTTTCAGGAGCGTATCTTTGGCTGCTGGCAGCGCGTCCGTGTATCCAACCATCCGCATCAGGCGAGCGATGTCGTCGAGCACTGTGTCCGGCGAGGTCTTGAGAACGGCCACCTTGCCGAGAAGTTGATCTGTGAGATGTGGTGGTGGGGGAGCGTTTACCTCGACGGACGTTGCAGATGACATTCAGAATCCTCCGTTGGAGAAGAACTAACAACATTAATTAATAGAAGCATTGGCATTGTAGCACAGCCGAATTGCTGAGAGCAATTCGGCTGCAACCTTGCCGCTCCATCCATAGACGTGCTAAAGTGCGGATGTGGATTCGCCTTCGGAGCAGGAACTCGTGCTCATGATTGATTGGAAAGGAATGCTCGCCGGATGTTCCAGGAAATGATTACCAGAGACCTACCTTCCTTTGCGCGTGAGCGTCTAACTGAAATCGTGCCAAGGAAGCAGTTCCTCAAGTGTCTCAAGGGTTTCCCGGATGTTTGTAATTCTGTTTTTCAGGGGTTCGAGGTGAAGCCTCAGAATCTGTCACTACCGATGATTCGCACTCGTGCGTTGAAGCTGTTTGAGGAATCTCCGGAAATATGCCGGATGGCTCTGGACCTTTGGGCGGGGGCGGGCGCTCCGGTACTGGAGGAAATCCGGGGACAGAATGTCGGCTGTGTGCGTGAACATGTCGTGTCTCTGGGGAAGAAGTGGGGGGGAGCTATCGTGGTGCTGGCTCTGGCGGCCGACGAGAGAAAGGAGGTCAGGGAGCTTGTGCCCAAGGGCGCCGAAGCGTTAAGGGGGATACCGGAGCCAAGCGTCGTTTCCGAGAAGGCTGAACCGGCTGAGGTGGACGCTGCGTCTGAGAGTGACCGGCAATCGGATGATGCGACCCCGGTCAAGCGCGAGATTGAATTGCTCAAGCAGCAGATGGAAGAAGCCAGGCAATCGCTGTCTCAGGCCGAGCAGCGGACCCGCTCGACGGAATGCCAACTGGCAGAAGCGCGCGCGAGGCTTGCTGGAAGAGAACAGGAGCTTGACGACATCCACAAGCAAGTGAAGAAGATGCAGAAGGCGTTGGATCGGTCCGAAAGGGCGCGCGTCAAAGCCGAAGAAACGCGGGACGAACTCAAAAAGGCGTTGAGCAAGGCACGGGCAGCCCTTTGCTCCCCCGCCACATCAGAAAAGGCGCCGGGTCCCAAGCCAGCCGCCTCCGAGTTCACGGGAGAGCAGGTAAGGGTGGTTTGCGAGAAATTTGCAGCACCGCATGAGCAAGGCGACGAAATCCGCTTCAGAGCGGATGGTCTGCATCACGCACTCTCAATCAAACAGATCGTCCGCGATATCTCAACCAACCACGAAACGAATGTCAGGGAGTATGCGCGACTTGTGGATACCCTCAAACGGACGGATATCGACAAGTACCGTGCATTGACCGCCGCGCTGACAGGCAGCGCAGGACGCTACTTTGTCCGAGTACTCGCTGAACGGCTGACCCCCGCCATTGTCGACGGCAGCAACGTCGCCCATTGCGAACGCGATCAGCGTGGTAAGGCAAAACTGCGCGCAGTACTAAGTGTGCGCGAAGAACTGCGTTCCGGGGGCTTCTTTCCCATTTGGATTTACGTGGATGCGTCGTTACCCTATCAGATTGACGACCCCGCCGGGCTTGCGCGGCTGGTGCAGTTGGAGGAGATCGTCATGGTTCCAGCCGGTTCATCTGCTGACGATGCGATTTCCAGACACGCTCGCGACACCGGCGCCTGCGTTGTCACAAACGATAGACATATCGCTGACGCGGTCGCTCCCTTACTGCGACTCGATACCATCGGGTTTGTCGTCTTCAACAGCGATGTGACACTTCGGGACCTGTAACAGTTGCTCGCGTTGTGTTCGTTGGACGGCAGAAAAGCGAATCGCCACGGGGCGAACCGGTGTGGTTCTTCTCCTCATTTCGGGGTCTCCGTGTCTAACGCACGCTCGCGGTGTCATACAGCCATTTGATCTCCTCGATCTTTAGCGGCATGTTCAGCACCATCAATTCATCCACTGCGATCATGTCATCGGTGGCGCTGTTGAAAGTGAGGCGGAATCCGCCACCAGCTTTCTCGGGCAGCGGATCACGCAGGGGAGACCGGGCAGGTTCCCGGCCGTCCATGGACAGCTCGATACCGTTGCGATCCCAGTTGATAACCCACAGGTGCCACTCCTCCTTCCACTCTTCCATGCTACCGGCCACCGTGGACACCCCGCTCTTCCCGCGCTGCATGTAGGCATACAGCTTCTCGCGGTTCCGTGGATCCCCCATGCGCCCGGCCATCACCATGTAGTCCGGCGTGAAGAGGCGAATCGGCCACCAATACTCGCCGCGGTGGTTCAGTGAAAGCCCTTCGGACCAGAAGACGACCGAACCGGTCTGGCCGAGAACGAAGCTTCTGTCCGAGGTGTAGTTCAGGGAGTACACGCCAGTTTGCAAGCCCTGGCCGAGGACTCCTTCGCTTTGTTTCCCATCAACTTTTTGCAGGAAGTCCTCCCATTTGTCACGCTGCGGAGCTGGCGGCCCCGGAAGAATCTCGGCGAACTCATGTCCATCGAAACTGAGGTACAGTACGATGGCATTCCCGAAGCGCCGCAATGCGGGGTTGCTGTCAGTCGTGGGCAACGGCGACGGAGATTCCTGGGAGAGTGCGAAACCGAACGGCAGTGTCAGCCATCCGAGCAGGAGGGAAGCAACGGGAAGTGGCAGCGCGGACCTCATTGTTCCTCCCCCTCGATGCGTATCAGTCCAAAGTCGTGCTTCTTGAGGTCAAGTCGAACCTCGCCTTTGGAATCGACCGCAACTGGTTGTCCGGACTCTGTGTCAACGGCTGTTACCGTGCCGGAAATCCCGAGTCGCTTCAGATCGGGAGCAACAATCACTTCGCCTCCTTCTCCATAGTCGACCACTAACACCAGCGCGCTGCCGGGCTTGGTTGCGATGAGGTGCACCGCGTCTTTGCGAGAGAGGACAATGGGAAGGTTGTCGTCCCAGTAGTTGTAAACCTGAACGCCATCCAGGCCATAGCCGTATTCGTAGAGAGTCTTGAGGTTGTCATCCTGGTCTTTGATGGGGCCGAAGTGGCGCATCTCGTGAACCAGCAGCACACCGGCCGCGGTGCGCTTGATCCAGTCCACCTTCTCTTTGCTCTCCTTCTCCGTGCCGTGCAGGAGGAGAAGGGCGAAGGACACGTTGCCATGCTGTCTGCCGGTGCTCTCGGCCCGAATATAGTCCCGCGGGAAGCGATCCTGGAAGTCCTGTGTACCTGCGCGGTCTTCCCACGTGAGGTGACTGCCCGCAAACGACAGTATCGGAGCGATGGCCGTGTTGGTGATGTGCGGCTGATTCAGGCAGCCGGTCCTGCCCAGCTCGTGGTACAGGATCCGCGTGCGGCGGATCAATTCCCGCATATCGAACAGACCGGATGCGGGCTGGGTGTTCCCGTCGGCCAGCCGGTAGGCCTCGGTGCCGATCGGGTCGAAGTCGGACTGCATAAAAATGTCGTCCCAGTAGATGTGGTCGGTAAACGTCATGTACATCTTCTTGTAGTACCAGAGCGCATAGTCTCGGAAGCTCTCGCCCGGGTTGAGGTCGTACGCAACGCCGCCACCCACCGGCCAATCCCGCGTGGTAAACGCATCGCGGTGCCATTCATCCAGGAACGTCTGCCCCTCGCGTGTGTCAAATCGCACGCCGCGAGCGTTGGTGTAGGAGACGACGTCGGTCGGCTTGCCTTTCATGACATGGAAGGGGTATCGGTTGTGGTCGACGATGCTCTTCTCCTGGCGCGAGTCTGCAGCGGGGAACCCGGCGATCCAATTCTTCAGATACTCCTCATCCACCACGCCGGTTTGTTTGGTCTCCTTGAGCTTCTCCCAGAAGGTGAGGTCTTCATCTCTGGGATAGACATCAAGACACGGAGTCAAGGCGCCCCAACTCCAGCAGGAACCGATAAAGCTGGTCTTCTGCGTGTCGGGGAGAGGTTGCATGGCGTAGCTGCCGTACCACCGTCGCCAGTTCTTCGGCATCGGCTTGGTGGGCGTCGCCTGGAACCCGATGAGAATCTGCCGCGGTGCGTCGACGCGGGTCGGCTTCGCGATGAGGTGCAGGCGCAGTTCCAGCGTGTCGCCCTTCCGCACCAACTCCTGACAAGGCACGTCCGGCGAAGTGACCCAGCCGCGGTCGTTCTCGCCGAAGACGGCAAGTCCGCGCTCCTCCGCCCCGACCCAGATGTAGGGAACATAGGAACCGATGATGGAGTTGCGCGGCGCCTTCGATCCGTCCCAGACGCGCCCTTGTCCCATGGGCGCGTTGCCCGCGTAGTTGAAGCGAATACCATCAGTGCAGGTGTGCATGAGGGGCATCAGTGTAGCGTCCAGAGGGATGACGAGTGTCATCGCGTCCACTGACTGCGTGGAGGGGAAGATGCTTAATGTCCATTTCATCATGCCGTCATAGTCCCACTCGCTGCGAGCGGTTCCCTTCAGTCCGCCGCCCGACCAATCGCCGGTTGTCACCACTTTCGTCGCCTTCTTTTCGGCAAAGCGGAAGTTGGTTCCTTGCACCTGCGCGGTCTTCCCGGAGGATGCAATCTCCAACCGTATCGGTTGTTTGAGGAGCGGCCTGCCCACTGATTCCACCTGGGCAAACAGACCGAGGGGTGAAAGTGTGTGTTTGCGCAACACCGCGCTCACTGCATTTCCCTGCACGGTGATTGGCGTGAAGGGAGGCACGACGATATCCGACTTGCCCAGCTTGTTGCCTTCCCATGGGAATACGTGACGCACAAAGGTCTGCTTTTCGGGTTGTGCCTCCACACCGGTCAGCTTCGCCGCAAGCTCATATACGCCTTCACCCAGTGACGGGATATCCCAGAATAGCTCGGAGACGGACTTGTCGAAGGCGGGCATGTCGCGCGCCGCAATGGGCTTCGCCTCTCCCTTCCGACGCAACTCCGTTCGCGCCGCAGTGATCTGCTCCTTGTTCTCGAGGGCGCTGACATCCAACCGAAGGTGAATCTTGTTGAAGGAGGGGTAGTAGGCGAACTGCGTTGTGATTTTCCGGCTGGCTGACGCGTCCGCCGTCCATACGGCATCGGGACGCTCGAGGCGCCACTGGAAATCGCGAGAGTAGTACACGATCTTCTCATCCGAGGAGGTCACGCGGAGTATTGTGTGGATGTCCTCGTTCAAAGCCGAACCACGCAGTTCGACCGGCATCGTCTGACCGGGCTGGATAGTGATGGCCTGCGACACTATCACCGGCTGACTGCTCTTCGGAGTGAAGTGAAGCGCCGCTTTGACGGTAATCGGCTTGTCCGTGGGATTCATCAGCGAAAGGATAATATGTGCTCCCTTGCGGTGAGGATCGGTCAACTGCAGCGTCTGTGCCACCGGCGCCGCCGGGTCCCAGGTAACGACAGGGATCGTTTCGGGAGAGAGGTACGCGCCACCCAGCGGCGACCACTCGGTCTGACTGGCCAGGGGCGTCTGGTGCCAGTTGCGGCACACGCGAATGCCGAAGGTGGTGTTGGGGGAAACCGCGTCCACCCCCATGTCTTTCAGGGGAAGCGCCACCTCGAAATGCCAGGCATCGCCGATCATCTGTGAGACGGTTCTCCAGTTGCCGCGCCAGGCTTCGGCGTTGCCTCCTACCTGATAGGCCGTGTCGTGGATCGCGCCCTTGGCGTTGATGTTGGCATGGTAAAGCTTCCGCTTCTCCGCCGGTCCGCTGTGGAAGGGATCGATCACCATCTCGATGGAGTCATCCAGCCAGGTTCGCGCGTCGGTGTCGCCGGGAAGAAGGTTGAACCGCGAGAGGACCTTCCCACCGGGAGGCGTTTCGCTGACCACCGCAATGAACAATTCTTTGCCATCGCAACCCACCCAGAACGATGCTTCCAGGGGCGCAAGCGTCGCTCCCTTGCAGAACCCCACCATCCGCGTCGCGGCGGCCCATTCCATCTCAACCACTCTGCCGTCGATGGTGGGTGGCTTTGCCATGAGTGGAAGGCGGACCTGAGGGACAGTGACGTTTGCGGCGAACGACACTGAAATGACAGTAATCAGGCTGATGATGAGCGGCAGCGTAGCGTGCGAACGACGACGGATTAAATCCAAGGGAATTCTCCTTCAAGGTGAGCGCGGTGTGTGATGGGACAAGTGATGAATGATGGTGGTTGGCGCGAGCTGCCGGCCCCATGCTCGATTCGCGTGCTCACACCTGCCAGTGTGTACTGCACACGATATCACTTGAGTGCGTTGCGGCGCAACCATCGACTGTCGACCGGGTGCAAGTCGGATTTGTGATGCGTGGTGGTAATCAGCCCCCTGGGGTCGGCCAGGCATAAACGAAAGGTTGCGGTTCCTTCCCCTGTGCGAACCGTTTCGGTTCGATAACGGGGGAAGGTGCGAACCCTTTGGGTTCGAGGATGGGGGTTGCTGCAAGAACTCACTCAGGACCGACGAACCGCGAACTGCGTTACACAATCACTGTCGGTTTCCAGATGATAGGCGCCTCTGGTTCCGGCTGGGCTGGATAGGGCTGATTCTCACAAATCTTACTTACACCCGCAAGTGCGTACCTCATTGCCAATCTGCTCCGGTTTGAGTAGAATGAGCGGAAGATTGAATCGGAAATGCAGGGGACTCCCCAGTTCCCGACCAGGAAACCTCAAACATGTCGAACCAATTCGCCACACGGGCGACCCACCTCGATGACACTCTATCCAATGGCGCCGGCTGTGCCCTCGTTGACACCGCTCCTTCGCAAGAATGGGAAAGAAGCCTCGTTGCGGCTCTCTCCGAGCCAATCGATGAAATGCTCCCGGAACAGGAAGCGCTGCTGTCGGAGATCCTGAATGAGGCCCTCGCTGTTGCCGGTGGGATTCGCGGATTCATTGCCCTTATCGACCTGATGACCGGGGAGCTTGCCCTTCGCATGAACAGGGGAGAGGGTTGGGATGAAGCCCGGAGCAAAGCCAGGGTCCCCATTTCTCAGCAGCTTGGCCAGGGAATAACGGTGCAGGTGGCGACAACGGGCAAGCCGTATCGCTGTGGCGATGTTTCCGTCGATCCCTACTACATTCCGTTTTTCCCCGACGTGCAAAGCGAGCTTGCCGTCCCGATGGTCGATCTCAGCGGCCGCACGATCGGCGTTCTGAATGTAGAGAGCACCAAACTGAACGCCTTTGACGAGAACCAGGAACGCCACCTCGCGGCTCTGGCCACCCGGGCCGCCCTGGCGCTCTCTCTGGCGCAGCACCAGGCGCGCGAAAAGGCGCTGATCGAGATCGGCAAGGGGCTCAGTTCAGAAAATAATCCTCACCGGTTGACTGAGAAGATCACCCGAATCACGCGGGAGATCCTTCCCGCGGAAGACTGCTCCATCTTTCTGTACAATCCGAAGAATGAAGAGTTGACCCTTGCGGCATCATCGGGACCGCTGGCCAAGTATATCGACGAACCTGTTGCCGCCTATGGTCTGGGCATCGGGCTTACCGGCTGGATTGGCCAGCACAGGCAGTCCATCCGGATTGTGGATCCCTCAAGGGATCCCCGGTGGCGCGGACTGTATATGGAGCTTCCGCCCGAGGAACTGGGCGTCTTCCTTGGCGTGCCCATCTGCGGTCACGAAGCACTCCTTGGCGTTCTGCGCGCGGTGCGTCGGCGACGGTCATCGCAGGCGTTCATCCCCGACGCGTTCATCGAAGCCGATGAAGACATCCTGCGAACGCTGGCCAGCCAGATTGCCGTTGCCATCGAGAACGCCGAACTGATGAAGCGGGTCATCGGGGCGGAGCGTATGGCTGCCCTCGGTGAGATGTCGGCGCGCACCGCCCACATGATCGGGAATGCCATCTTCGGCATCAAAGGCCACATCAACGAGCTGGAATACCAGAGCCGGGAAGAAACTCCCGGACGCGAAGCTCTGATGGATCTGGTGAACGACATCAAGAACGGCATTTTCCGAGTGGAGGGAATGCTCCAGGAATTCCGCAACTTCGTCCGCAGCGACCAAATGAAATTCACGGCGATCAATCTAAACGAAGTCATCAGACACTCCCTGGACAGCACCTTCTGCAGTGATGCCGATATCGGGTTGACGGTAGATTTGAGCGAAGACCTTCCATCCATGGAGGGCGACCCCGCCAAACTGCAGAGCGCGTTTTCGGAGCTGATCGAGAACTCTCTGGTAGAGCAATCGGGTGGCGGCGAGCTTCGAATATCCACGGAGTGGGCAACGACCAAGGATGTCCATGAAGGCTGGGAACGTGTCGGATCCGCAGAATGCGTGAAAATCGTTTTCGCCGACAAGGGAAGGGGAATCCGCGACGATACCAAGGAGCGAGTCTTCGAGCCATTCTATTCCACCAAGTCGCAGGGGATGGGATTGGGACTTTCCATCGTTAAGGGAATCATTGCATCACACCACGGAATTATCAAAGAGATGGGGCATGAGGGTTCGGGCGCGGAGTTCGTTATTCTGCTGCCCGTCAAACAAGGGTTGTCGGACGCGTCACCTCTCTGACGGTCCGACGCCATCCCAACCATTGTATACGGAGGCACAATCATGTGCAGAGTGTTAGTGATCGACGACGAAGAGGATGTGCGAGTGGCGCTGCAGCGTCGTCTCGCGAGAGAAGGCCACAAAGTGTCTACGGAGGGAACTGAAGCGCAGGCTCTGGAGACAATCAGCGCATCCGAGCCGCCGTTTGACATCGTGCTGACGGACATGCTGATGGAAAACTCGGACAGCGGGCTCAACATCCTCAAAGCCGTCGTCTCTCGCGATATTTTTACTGAAGTGATTGTGCTCACCGCGTATGGCAACGTGGCGAATGCCGTTGAGTGCATGAAGCACGGCGCGTTTGACTATGTGGAGAAGAACGTCCCGGGCGTTGATGTGTACGAGCTGATCGTTCTGAAAGTCGACCAAGCCATGGAGCAACGTCGCTCGACCACTCAGACTGTGCGCAAGCTCGAAGAGCTGAGGCGCAACGTAGACAAATCAAAGAGGAAGAAATAGCGTCTCTTCTCGGATGATGGAGTAAGGACGTAGACGAGGTAAATGTTCATGAGTGAATCCCATGTCCTTACCGGCGCCGAACTGCTGCTGGAATGTCTCATGCGCGCCGGTGTCAGGAATATCTTCGGTATGCCGGGTTCCCATTCCGCGGCAGTGTACGACGCGCTACAGCACTACACCTCCCATAACGCGACCGGTGAATCCATCAACCACATTCTCTGCCGTAACGAACAGGCCGGTGCTTTCATGGCCGACGGTTATGCGCGAACCACCGGAGAGGTGGGCGTTCTCATTACCACTGCCGGTCCGGGCGCGACCAATGCCTCTACCGGCATCGCGGAAGCCTACTCGGACGGGATCCCGGTTCTCCTTATCTCCGGACAGGTAGATTCGCCGCGTGTTCGTGAGGAACGTGGCGCCTATCACGAGATGGACCTCCAGTCTTTCTTCGCCCCGATCACCAAATGGAATACGCTGGTGCGTCGCATCGAGGAACTTCCCGCCGCCCTTTCGGAGGCCTTCCTGCACCTGCGCACCCCGAGAATTCGACCTGTGCAGATATCGATCCCTCAGGATCTGTGGTCCGCGCGAGCACATCGCCAATTGTTGAGCCAGTTTGCCTTATCGGGCTCGTCCACGGACGTGGCCCGCGTCGGCAGCCCCGGAGCTATGCAGCAGGCCCTGCACATGTTGCGGCAGGCGGAGGCCCCCATCATCTGCGTTGGCGGCGGCGTCATCTCGGCAAGCGCCACTTCGGAGATTGGCGACTTGGCCGCAAAGATCCACGCCCCTGTCATCACCACCACGATGGGCAAAGGCGCGATCCCCGAATCCGGTCCCTGGAGCCTTGGCCACGCGCGAAGCCTCCCCGCGCAGGAGGCATTGCAGAAGGCGGACGTGATGCTTGCGGTGGGCTGCCGATTCACGGAAGTGGTAACGAACCGCTGGCAAATGCACGTTCCCAAGCGACTGATTCAAGTGGACATCGATCCCGATCAGATCGGGGCAAACTACCGCGTGGAAGTGGGCATCGTCGGAGACGCGAAGAGAGTCATCCGCGAAATCCTGCGGGAAACTCCGCCGGTAGACTTCAGTCTGTGGGACAAGACGCTGCCGGACATTCAGGAGGCGCGCCCCGCGCCGCGTCACTGGGTCATTTCGGTGATGCGAGAACTGCTGCCCCCTGAAACCCTTGTGATGAGCGACACGTGCGAGATGGGGCACACCATGGAGACCGACTTCCCGGTGGACTTTCCCCGCACCTTCAACTACCCCGCCAACTTTATCTCGCTGGGCTGGGGACTCCCCGCGGCCATCGGCGCTCAGGTGGGCGCGCCCGAATGGCCGGTGGTGTGCGTCTGCGGCGATGGCGGATTTCTCATGACCGGGCAGGAGCTGGCCACTCTCTCCCGCTACCATCTGCCTGTCATCATCGTGCTGCACAACGACAACGCGTACGGAGCGATGAAGCGCATCATGCGGAACCACTACGAGAGCCGTTTCTTCGAGGTGGACCTCAACAACCCCGACTTCGTCCAATACGCCGAATCCTTCGGCGTTCGCGCCTGCGCCACCAACACCGAAGCCTCCTTCAGCGCTGCCCTGAGAACGGCCATCCGACGTCGCGAACCCGCTCTCATCGAGGTAAAGACGCATTGGGAAGACTGGCGCGAACGCACGTAGATGAGAGCGGAATGAACGGACGACAGGAGGGTGCATCCCGGAATGACGGCGCCAAACTGTCGGGTGCACCACCCCATGGCGAAATGACCTTCCGGGCGGTTGAGGCAGAAATCCAGGAAGCAACCATGAATTCGGCGCGACAGGGAACCGATTCGCAACCATCACACCAGCTTCTGGCAGGAGTTGCCAAGGTAGATATCACTGACTATGACGCCGGGGCGGCCAACGACCCCCTGTATGCCAAAGCGCTGGTGTTGAGAAATGACGCCACCGAGGTGGTCATCGTGACCGTGGACGCTGTGGCGTTGGAGGAGATTGGCCCGATCCGCGGTAACTACCTGTCCAACGTGCGAACGGCGCTGCAACAAGACCTGGGCATTCAACCCACCGATGTCCTCATCAACGCGAGTCACTGTCACGGAATCGTCAGCTCCGAGACTGACCTGCGAACGGTGCAGGCGGTGAAAGAGGCGCGCCAGAACATGGCGCCAGTCGCTATTCACGTCGGCAGAGGGCATGAAGACAGGATCATGGAGAACCGCCGTCTCAGACTGAAAAATGGCAGCGAGGCGGATGTTCGGCATGCCTATTCGCTTCCCTCCGATGCCGAGGTCGTTGCCGTCGGCCCGGTTGACCCGGAGATCGGCATCCTGCAACTCAAGAGGGAAGACGGGCGGACGCTGGCTGTGGTCTACAACTTCGCGTGCCACCCGATTCAAGGCGTTCCTGGCGGGGGGAGTACCGCGGACATTGTCGGCTTTGCCTCCAAAGTGATTGAAGACAACCTGAGCGATGGCACGATCGCGCTGTTTCTGCAGGGGTGTGCGGGCGACATCAACCCAGTCTGGTACAAGGATGTTGACCACCCAAGAGATGCGGAGCCGCTCGGGAACTTGCTGGGACTCAGTGTTTTGCAGGCATTGAGGAAGGCGAGGCGCGCGGAAGACACCCAATTGAGAGTCGCCTGCGAAGCCATCGAGTTACCACGCGCCGACCTTGCGCCGTACATCGATTCCCTGCAGTCGAAGCAATCGCGGCTGCTGGAGTCGCTCAAAGGGACGACTCTCAACCTGAAGACGTTTCTTTCTCTGGCGGTGAAGCACGGCCTCTCACCGGACTTCCCCTCTTACTACTCCCACCGATACCTCCACGACAACATGATGGGACGAGGTGACCTCGACAGGCTCGATGCTGAGAACAGGCGCAACATGGCTGCTTACATCGAGAACATCCACATCATGGAACAGTTGACGAGGGTGCAGGAGAACTTGAGTTTGCTGAAAATGCACCACGCTCAAAATGTGGCGGCCGGGAAGACGCGGACTCTCGAGTCCAACACGCTCGACGCTGAGGTGATGGGGCTGCGAATCGGGGAATTCGTCCTGGTCACGTTTCCCGGCGAGTTGTCCGTGCAGATTGGGCTCAACGTCAAGCAGCGATCTCCCCACGAATTCACCTTTGTCGCGGGATACACCAATGGCTACATTTACTACGCGCCCACCGCGGAGCAACTCCAGAACCGCGGTGGCGCCCAGGAGGACAGCGACTGTCTTTTGGCCCCGGAATGGCAGAGGCTGTTTGAAGAGAAAGCAGCAGCAATGTTGATGAATCTGTGAACCGCGCAACGAAGACACACCGTACCAACTTGGCCGGAAAGAAAAGCTGATGAAGGTCGATTGTATCCTACTGTGCTTCTGCTCGATGGTGTATCTGGGATGCGTGTCCGCCTCCCGCGTGGAGGATGCAGCCTCTCCCCACCCGCAATGGAAGAACCTGGCCTCGGGGAGTACGGTGCAGTTCAACACCCCACCCAACTCTGTGAGCGCCATTGACCCCGACGATGTACTGCAACTCGTCGATGGCAAGCTCTGTCCCGCCACGCCCATCTGGTACGACAAGAGCACGGCCGGCTGGGCCCTGCTTGACCCCACGGTGTTCACCATTGATCTCGGCGCGGTTCGACCGATCCGGGGCGTGGCACTGCACAGGGGGGCCGGGCAGGCCGGAGTCGAATGGCCCACCAGCCTTCATATCCATGTGAGCGACGACGGTAAGAAGTACAGTTCTGTGGGCAACCTCATGGAGCTACTCTCCCGGTCCCCCCCCGGCCACGGGCTATGCCTCGTTCTGGATCGTCACCGATGAACTTCAGACCCATGGCCGGTTCATCAGATTCGTCTGCTCGCCCATCAACCTGGGCACCGGCGCGTATATCATGCTGGATGAAGTGGAGATCTATCAGGGCGAAGCGGCCTGGCTCGACCGTCCGCGGGTCTGGCCCGAAGCCCCCCAGCAGTGGCGCGCCAATTGGCCGGAGATCCAATGGCGCGACAACACCGGTTCCACCCCCTACGCCGAGCGTCCGACCCATCTACTGCTCGTAGACGGCACGATCGAGCAGGGCGCGAAGACGCCGCTGCAGCAAGCCCTGCTCGGCCCGGGTGGGATGGCCTTCACGCTGCACGGCGAAGCCGGCAAGCCCCGCAGCATGTCCTGGACCGCCCGGCTCGCCCAGCCCATATCCACGGAGCAATGCCGTTATGCCCTGATGACCTTCCGCGCTGAAGGCGTTCGCCGCACCTACGAGCCGCGTCCCCTGGTGGCCCTCCAGGGAGTCAACGACGTGACGCTGCTCGAAGCCAACATAGCGATGAATGACGGCTTGCGCCACACGCTGCTCAAGCCCTTGCCCGAAGGCTTCACGCTGCATCAGCTCAAGGTCGTCCTGTACACGGAGAATGATGCGCCGCGACTGACGCTGGAGCGCCTGGAGCTGTTGAACGAGGCGCCGCAGGTCTTCAACACGGAAATCGCCACCGAGAAGTCCCAGTCTGAGGCAGGGCTCAGCCCCGTGGGCCTGAGCGCGACGTTCAACGGCACGTTGTCCGCGTGGCATGAGCGGGTGCTGGCGAAGCACGCGATCGCGCTCGATGGTGCCCGTGCCCTGCCGGCCGGCTGCGTGTGCGTGTCGGGCGTGCCTTTCGGCATCTCCGTCGGCGAGAAGAACCTGGCGCTCGTCCCGCAGACGCTGGAGAAGAACGAGCGCGTCCAGTTCCTCGGTCAGACCGTGGACAGCCGCAACCTTGGGCCCGTGTCCCGCGATGATGCGCTGAGCGTGGACGTGAACGCCAAGGCTCGCGAAGTCTTCCTGCGCCTCGCCCTGGACGCCCCGCCGCTGCAGGTGCGAGCCGGGCTGCCCAGCACTGCACTGCGCCTCGGTGACATCGAGTGCCTCGCGGTCGAGCTGACCTACGACCGGGGCCGCAGCGAAACCGCCTTCCCGTACTCGCTCGCCGACCGGGGTTGCTACATCCCCGCCCGGGAGTTGGGGGCCTACGCCGTGGCGGTGGACCCGACGCTCCGGCTGAAGAAGATCACCCTCCACAACCACCAGTTCGGCGTGAACTTCGCGCTCGCGGCGCTGACCCTGAACACCTCAGGCCAGGCGCTGGTGCCGGAACTCGCCGCGTTCCCCGTTCCGGAGCGCACCGCCCGGCCGCCCGAGCCTCCCGTCCGACTCGTGACGGTCACACTGCAGGACCAGCGCTTGTCCTTCCGCAACCGCTGGTATGAATACAGCTTCGACCTGGCGCAGGGCTTCGCGCTTGACCGGATCGTCAACCGCTGCAATAGCGCCGCCAGGGTCCGGCTTGCGCCGAGCAGCGGCCCGCGCGTGCGCGTGGGTGACACGGTCGACACCGGGCGTTGCTTCCAGGTCGAATCGGACTCTGTGAGTCCGCGTCCTGCGCACAACCGCCACTGCAGCGGAGTTGAAGCTCACGAGCACCCGCGCGAAGCTGCCCCTCGAAATTACGGTGAAGATTACCGCCAATGATTCCCCTGAACTGACTTTCGTCACCCAAACCACGAACCGCGGCGACAAACCGCTGGCGGCAGAGCTTTGCCTGCCGGCGCTGGCCGGTCTTACGATCGGCGATCTCGCCCACACGCGCCTGTTCTTCGCGGACTCACAGAGTCCGACCACAATACCGCGCGGTGGATACCGCGGAATCCATGGCTTTGCGCGCGCCATACGGTCCGGAGTTTACCACCCAGTTCATGGATGTCTACAGCCACCCGGCCGGGATCGGCCTGATGGTCCGCACCGACAACCGCGAGCAGCGCATGGCCAACTTCGCGCTCCGAAAGGACGCCGAGGGCGTGTCCGGTGGCGTCTGCTTCCCGGCGGAGTTCAACCACGCGGACTCGCAGAGTCCGACTCGACCCGGGCGCCAGCCGCGCCTATCCGACCGTCTCCCTCCTCGCCCACGGCGGCGACGGGCACGCGGCCTTCAACGCGGACTCACAGAGTCCGACAAGCGAGAAACTTTGCTGGCTCGAAGCACGTATCCCGGCGATCATCTCTCCGGAGCGCAAGCGGTTTTTCGTAGACGAGACCTTCACCGCGGACTCACAGAGTCCGATTCGAGCAGCAATACCTCGGTCACGTGCCGGACCTGGTTCACTTCTATAACTGGACGTATAGCGACCAGCACGATCGCGACACATACGGCGTCTTTGGTACACCGCTGGCATATGAGCAGGTCGGCGGCCTCGACGTGTTCCGTCGGGGCATCGCGGAGATGCAGACCAAATGGCAGCGCCCCGTCTCGCTCTACACCCTCATTGACCGCTTCCGCATGTCGGCCCTGCCGGATCAGGCACTCGCCCAGGAGCTGGCCGCCACGGCCCACCAGTACAAAGCGCTCGAGAACGACGACAGTGCCGCCTTGCGCGGCGCCAAGCAGGTGGACGGAATTATCTTCCCGTGGTTCGGCAACGAGCGCTGGACTGACTTCTTCATCAATGACATCGCGCGGATGCAGCGCGATACCGGCTGCCAGATCGTCTACGTGGATGTCTTCCGGCGCTTCTCACACCTGCGCGGGCGGTCGGGCCTCAGCCCCCGCGACGACGACCTCAACGTCGTCAAACGCATGAGAGGGGCCCTGCCCGATAACGTGGCGCTTTGGACCGAGTACCCCTTTACCGACGTGGCCTCGCAGTACGCCGACGGGTGCCTGCAGTACTATTTCCTGGAGCTCAACCAGACCTTCGCCCGCCGCTACAACATTTCCGACCGGGCCGATAACCTCTTCGCGGAGATGCCGCTGAGCATCGGGCGCTATGCCCTGCCGCGCTACCGGATTTTCTGCCTCGCCGGCTACGCCGAGATGAGCAACACGCCCTGCCAGGTGGATGCGGTCTTCGTCAAGGGTGAAGCCTATTTCGAGGACACGTACCGGCTGGAGTTCTCGCGGCTGCGCGTCAATATCAACGCGGACTCACAGAGTCCGACGCGCCTATGTGGTCAAGCGCCAGTACGCCGACTGTTTCAGCAGCGACAACCCGACCCCGTGGGTGCCGCCGGCCGCCGCCGGCCTCACCGCCAACCTCTTCACCGGCAAGAACCGGAAGCTGTGGACGCTCTACAATGGCCGACCCAAGACCTACTCCGGGGTGGCGCTGATAGTGCCGCACCACAAGGGGGCGAAGTATCGCGACGCGTGGAACGGATTGGATCTCACACCGGTAATCGAGAACGGAGTAGCGAAGATCGCCATCGCTATAAACCCGCAGCTACCCGGCTGCGTTGTGCAGGATTGGGGACAGTGACACTGCGGGAGAAGAGACGGCCTCGGTTCTGAAGTCAAGACCTCGTACTGATGTGTGGGTGGATTCAGACGACCTGTTAAGGAGCAACGGGGAACGTCTGCTTCCCGCGCGCTGTCCGCAAGGATACCTGCCTCTCGTGCAAGTGGGTTACGGACTACCGGAATGGGTCAAATCCTACGGATCCGTCGGACGTTTGGTTCTCAACCTTGACGAGCATAATCCGACCTCCGACCAGATTTTCGCCTACGTGCAGTTTACTTCCGGTGCGCGGCGCGCCTTGGAACTGACGCGATCCGGTCCGCCAGAGGTCCGGGTGAATGGTTTCTCGCGGAGGACTCTGCAGGATAGGTATCGTCGGCCAGTGCCGGTCGAATTCTCGCCGATGTTCTCGGCCATCTTGCGCATTCGGACGGGGGTCGCCGACGAGAAAGGAGACCACGTCCACTTCACCTTTGACGACAACCGGCCCGTTGTAATTTGCTCAGGGGCGCAGTTGCACAGACGATGGGCATTGCGGACGCACACCAGGCGTAACTCACGTTGAGGTGACCACTTCATGAGAGAACTTAGACCCGACTACTCACTGCTCGTTGCAGGAATTCTCATGACCTCGTGCGCTGCCGCTGGATCCGCGGCGCGGTTGGCGCTGATCCAAGACGGGAAACCTTTTATGCTCGTCACGGGTGAAAACACCCCGTCGCTCTCTCGCACGGCGAGGTCAACTTCCGCCGCAACTTCAAGACCGATGAATATGAGATGAATGTCGTTCCAAACACCTCATCACCGGATAGGTGGGTGACGCGGCTGTCCTCCCCGTCGGCCCAAAGCCGGGTGAAAAGTTGTACCTGAATGTCATTTGGGTCTCTTTCTGCTCCGTTCATTTCGGACTCTGTGAGTCCGCACGTGAACCGCTTGGCGGAGATTACGTTGGAGCGGTGAGGGGGGGTCCACTACCAGACTCACCCAAACGAAAGGGCGGAGTCCTGAGTTCTCTCAGAATCTCCGCCCGCTATGGCAATTGCAGCGATGCTTTCCTTAATTGAACTTCAACGGAGGTTACAGTTCGACTTCGCCTCCCTCTGCGATTGCTGGTGCATATAACAGATCCAGCCAGGACCGTCCTCTCCGTTCGTAGGTTCCCGCGCCGAAACATTCCTTGCACAGAATCGGCATGTTGGGCAGGGCGGGCTTACCGGGGATGGTCTTCAGTGGGTCGCCGCACTGCGCGCAACGCACCACGCGACTGGAGGGCTGCACCCCTATTGCTGCTGCAGGCATTTTCTCAGGCATCAGTCAACCTCCTCTCCATAATCTCCATCAGGGACATTGAAACAAGATACTTATCACATGAATGCCAAGTGTCCTCTATTGTGACACGCCCAGGCCGCCATGTCCGTTCGTCGCCTCTTCTCCTCACTGCGGAAGGTATTTCATTCGACGAATTTCGGGCGAACAAGTTTCATGTTTATCAGGAGTTTCTCGGCAACGCGTCCTTCTATACTCGTTACGGATGAAAACCCCCCCTCACCCTCGAACCCTTTGGGTTCGCGCCCTCTCCCCATCGGGCTGACTTTTACCCACACCTGACACCGCACATCAAGGGCGGGCGCGGGCGGGGTGCATGGTCTGGTAGAGTTGCCACCCTTCGACCATGGCGGACAGACGTTCCAGACCGCGCCACGTCGTAGTAGTGCCGGGGTCCCCGTCCCCCTT
>Ga0100388_10001084_pt1 | contig 24072 bp, 27 predicted proteins | sample CryGeymeta201512_FD_81536 | JGI IMG/M metagenome (GOLD analysis project Ga0100388, IMG submission 81536) | Groundwater microbial communities from Crystal Geyser aquifers in Utah, USA - Crystal Geyser metaG 2015-12 | ecosystem: Environmental > Aquatic > Deep subsurface > Groundwater | place... | reverse complement strand
TACCTTCATCTTCCCCAAATCTGAAAAAGTAGTTTTTGCTTCGACCTTCGGTTTTTCTTTATCATTTAATGAATAAGAGATTATTGCTGGCTAGGGTTTTTGATCAGCGACCAGAAAAAAATAAGATCCAACTACTATAACAATGGAAAAAATTACTATTCCAATAATTAACGATTTTGATGTATTCACTTTATAAACTTTATGAACTTTATAACGGGACAGGCATGCCTGTCCCCTACTATTTCCTTTTAAATACTTCTATAACTTCTTTGACTTTTTCCTCAATATTCTTATTCGATATCATGGAGTCGCGGACACAGGTTTTCAGATGATTTTCCAATATCAATTCGTCAACTTTACCTAGAGCCGCCTGAACCGCCTGCGACTGCTGAATAATATCCAGACAATACTTGTCCTTCTCTACCATATCAATAACTTTTTCTAAATGTCCATAGGCAATTTTTAACCGATGCAAAAGATTTTTCTTATGACTATCCATAACTTTTCATTTTTAACTTTTAACTTTTAATTTAATTTATCCTCCCCTCCACCATAGGATTATAGTAGTAAAAAAAATATGTGTCAAGGGACTAATATTATCTTAGAAAGTATTTCATATATTTTTTCAAGTATTATGCCTGTTATAGAAGCAACTCCTTTTACAAAAGGATTAGTAAAAAATCTATATCCTCCGTAAGCCACCATTATCCAAGGAGCTATCTTTATAATTTGTTTAAAAACAAGTTCCGAATCAGATTTTACTCCGATAAACATGGTTGCCTCCAAAGGAACGGTATAAATATTTTTCCCGTTTTTAGCAATAACCACCATTTTTTGACCATTTATTTCCTTAATCTCATAAACTCCAAGAATAATATCATTTGGAACTTCGGTTGAGTCAATAAAATCATTCCCAGAATAATAAGAGCAGATTGTATTCTTACCAATACCAGTATTGGCAAAGACGATAACTAAACTATTTACTTCTGGCGTTTCATCACCTAATTTAGATAAAGAAGGTAAGGATTCGGCGCTAATAAATTTTTCTAAGGAAGAGTAATTTGTATAGCTTCCGTTTCCAAGCCCGACTGTTAATGCGATTGCATCCATTCCTGGTAAAAGAGCCAGCTCTGAAACTCTATTATATCCTCTCCTCATTAAATCTAAATATTTATCAGTCACATCTATCCTTGCTTGAGGATTCTTGCCTAAAAGAGACCAGTCACGATTATCAGTTTCATCTACTTGCTGAATAAATTTGGCCATTGGATCATCATAATGCAGTTCTATAATTTGACCATTTGGTATTTTAAATCCCGTATATAGTCTTTGATCTGCTGGATCCCAATAAAGTCTTACAAACTCTGATCTTATTTTAAAAACGCTTTCGGAAGCAGACTCAACTTCCCATCCATCTAATCTAAAGTTTTCGTCATAAATATTTTTAAAAGGACCCATATTTTTTAAAAGACCTATATTATGAGAACCATTCTCACTGCCTGATGGTAAAATAATTTCTACTAGTTGTTCTCTACCAAGGATATTTTCATTAACTTCGCCAAAATTAAAAAAGATCTCGCCTGGACTATAATTATTAGGTCTGGTTGTCCAAATAGTTTCATCTATTGAATAATCGTTGGCTTCATATCTTCCTAATAAAACCCATTTCTGTTCGTTTGGATTTAAGGACCTTCCTACTTTAATAAGATATAGTTCGGGCAGTTGACGAGGAAGAAGAATTTCCCTTTTGATAATTCCTGATAAGGCATTTGTTATTTCACTTGACGCAGTCATTGAAGGAATGATTAGTTGACGATCGTTACTCTCATTTAACGGTCTTTGTAATATCTGTTCTAATACTTCTGGATTCTCGACTTTTTCTATTTGCTGTCTCAACAACATCATTAAAGTCATTGCTGTATCAATGTCAACTGGAACATCTGGGGCAAATTCTTTAAATCTATTAATCATCTCTTTTTTTAAATCTTGAATTTTTTGTAAATTTTCGGCAGACGCATTTTTGAAAAAATCGCTTTCTGTTAATTCGTCAAAAACTGTTTCTATATTAGTTTCACTTGACTGAGTTCCAAAAATCCATGGTACCATGTAATCTGATAATAAGCTTAACACTGTATTTGGATCGGTTCCCAAAATCTCCTGGGGAATAGATTTTTTTAAATTAACTAAAAAGTATCCAATAGTATTTATAAATTCGTCAGAAAATGGCAGAAACAGAGGGCTTAATACTGGATTTTGTTGTCTTAAATCTAATCCGGTAACGGAAATGTTAGTGCCAATATTACGCATTAATCTGTCGACCAATCCTGGACTATCTTGAGTAATCTGGTAAACTCGACCTCTTTTTGCGTCTATCTTTATTTCTGTTTTTTTCGATTCGACATTATCAAACCAAACAGGGTTTTTTTCATTACCTTCTATAACGATTAAAACGCTTTTATCACTATAATGAAAAAGTGTCGAGAAGTCGTTTTGACTCTTTCTTGGGACAACTACCTGAGTCACTAATTTACCATCATCTGCCTCATCAACAATTATCATCTTCCTCTTAAAATCTAATTCCCAACCATCAGGAAAAGGGTCACCTAAGTAGCCGTCAGGATTTTCAGGACGAATTCCTTGTTTTATTGTCTCTAGTCTTTTGTTGATTTTTCCTAAATGTCCGACAACGTGACTATCTAATATTGGGTCACTTAAAGCAGTCACCCTTCCTTTATAAATAATGGCGTCTGGATTATAATGAAGTGGCGAAATTTCTTGATAAGGTAAGACATCTGGTCTTGGACCACAACCTGGTAAAAATAATAATCTGAATAATGCTGCAAGAGATGCTGCCGATAGTTTCGTGAAATCTCGCCTTGAACAAGAAGGTTCTGTTGCCATATTGAATCTATATTATAGGACTTTTTTTGTAGAAATCAACTTACTTCTCCACTCCGTAAAACTTGATTTTATTAATCCATTGACAAACTTCGTTGGAAAGTTTACAATATGGAAAGTTAGAAAATTAAACCCTAATTATGCAAATAACAACAAATCAGCAGGAAGAATGGTTAAAAATCCTCACTAAGGGTATGGTGACAATCCCCAAGTCTTGGCGGAAAGAACTTGGGATTGAAGAAGGAAAGATGGTTAAAGCAAAAAAGATTGCCAATCAAATCATTATTGAACCGATGGAAAAGCCCGTTTCCTATCGAACCTACTCTCAAAAAGAACTTCAACAGTTTTTAAAAGATGATCGATTACCAAAAAAATTAGAGAAAAAATTGGCTAAAGTTTTAAAATGATTAAGGTTTTTTTTGACGATTCAGTATTATTTTCCGGCTTTTATTCTTCAACTGGCGCCTCGAGATCTTTGCTTGAAATGGTGAAGCACTCCCCGAGCTTATGGGACACCACGTGGGGTATCTCACTGTGGCGCTCTGGGCTTCAGCACCAACAGGGTTTCGGAGTACGAAACCCTGAACCGTCCCGACGTTACGTCGGGACTGGTTCATGGGTAAAAAAAAATATTATTTATGGAATTACTTCACAAACTGTTATTGACGAACTGGAAAATAATCTTTATAAGTTTAATGAACAAATTAATATTGAACTATTAATCGAAGAGTATTCAATTTTAATTAGAGAAAAAATATCCGACATTGAAATAGAACCTTATAAAGTTTTAATTGAAGAAAAAGATCAGCACGTTGTAGCCGGAGCCATTTTGACCGGATGCCAATATTTAATCACTTTGGACAAAAAGCACTTAAATAATCAAAAAATCAAGGAAAAAATTACAAAAATAAAGATTGTTTCACCTAAGGAACTTCTAAATAAAATCCTTATTTCTCCACCCCGTAGAATTTGACGCGATTAAATCTATAGCCTTTCTATTAATTGTTTTGGGGAAACTATCTTTAGGCCTTTAATTTTTTTGGTCAAAATGAGCAGGTGTTTTTTATCAAGAGTGACCAAAAAATCCGCCTTTGTTTCAATATATGAGGCTAATACGTGACTATCGCCTAAATCGGTTACAACATTATTAAATTTTTGCACTAACTTTTCATTAGGGGCCTTGTTGATATTTTCAAAAATTAAAAATAACTTACGTTTTATCTCCCCTGGTGAAATACCAATCTTTTCAGATTTTCTTAGTACCTCATCATAAATGATTTCTGAAATAACTCCTTTAATTTTATTTTCTTTGACGTATTTGAGAAGTTTTGCCGATCCGCCATTAACTGAAATAAATCCGGCAATGATTACCGAAGCATTAAAAAACACGATTGGAGTTTTAAAGTTCTTTTTCATTGATTTTATAGCTTATAACCGGCTTTTTTTAATTCTTTTGTTTCTTTTTTATCTTCTTCTAAAAATTCTTTTATTTCGCGATCAGAATAACTTCGCACCGGATAAGAAATCATCCGTACCGGTTCAATAATTAATCTGCCTTTTTCCGTTTTGACACGGGCTAAGGTTGACTCCTCCAGACCCAACTTGACACGAAAGGTTTTTGGAATGGTAATTAAGCCTTTTGACTGAATCCTAACTATCTCTTCCTGAATTATCTGTTGCATAGAATTATTCTAAATTTCTAACTTTCCTTATTATAGAAAATCCGTCTTCTTTTGTCAACTTAAAACATATCGAGTCTACTTCTCCACTCCGTAGAACTTAACTCTATCGCCTCTAAACATGAGATCAATTTCCCCGGTCGGGCCGTTGCGGTGTTTAGCAATGTAGAGTTTTACTAATCTTTTATTTTGATCCAAGATATCTTCGCTCTCCTCCTCATGATAAAGAAACATGACCACATCCGCATCCTGTTCGATCGCTCCTGACTCACGCAGATCGGCCAGTTGTGGCTTTCTTGATCCCCGCTGCTCAACCGCCCTTGATAGCTGCGAGATGGCCAGAACCGGAATCTTCAGCTCGCGGGCAAGATTTTTTAATCCTTGGGAAATAAAAGAAACTTCATTCACCCGTGAGTCGAAAAATCGGCCGGCATTAGCCAGTTGCAGATAATCAACCACTAAAAGATGTATTTTTTTCTCAACCATCAACTTCCTGGCTTTGGTACGCATCTCTAAAATTGATGATCCCGGCGTATCGTCAATAAAGATTGGGGCTTCATAAAGCTGACCCATCGCTTCAGTCAACTTCTTATAGTCATCGTCTGAAAGCTTACCGGTCTTTAGTCTCCAAGCGTCAATATCGGCCTGGCCAACCAAGAGTCTGTCAACCAGTTCTTCTTTGCTCATTTCCAAGGAGAAATAACCAACCGGGACTTTGTGGTGAGTCGCGGCACTCAAAGCAATGTTTAATGCCAAACTGGTTTTGCCGATACCCGGGCGGGCGGCCAAGATCAACAGATTGGAATCTTGCATACCGGCTAACCGGTTGTCTAAATCAGTAAAACCGGTCGGCACGCCACGCAGACCGCTACCTCTCTTCATAAACTCCTCCAGTCTTTCAAAACTCTGGCCTAAAACTTTTTTTAACTCAATAAAATCTTGGTGAAGATGCTCCTGGGCTAAACCAAAGATTTCCGCCTCAGCTTGATCGATCAGTTTTTTGACGTCGCCTTTTTCATCAAAAGATCTTTCCACCAACCGGGAGGAAATGTCGATCAGTCTTCGCTTGGTGAAATGGTCTTTGACAATCCGTCCATAGTGTTCAATATAGGCCGAGGTGGGAACGGTATTGATCAGATCGGAAAGATAACTTTTGCCACCGATCTTTTTTAAATCTCCCTGTTTTTTTAGCTCGTCTTGGATAGTGACCAGATCAATTGGTTTCTGTTTTTCGAACAACTGGATCATGGTATCGAAGATTAATTTGTGTTCAGAAAGATAAAAATGTTCTGGTTTAAGGAATTCGACTACAGAGTTGATGGCGGCCGAATCAATCAAGATTGCCCCTAAAACTGATTTCTCCGCTTCAATATCATGAGGTGGAATTTTAGTAAGTTGGGAAGAGTCGGACACAATAATAATTTTTAATTTCTAATTATTCTAATTGACCTAATTCCTAACCAAGCACCAATAACCAAACAAATTCCAATAATCAATTACCAATTTATTTTAAAAAAAAATTGTTTGGTTATTGAACATTGGTAATTGAATATTGTTTGGAATACTTGAGACATTGGTCATTGGTTATTTAATTAGGCAATTATGTCAATTCTAATAAAATAACTTTCATCTCATCTTCCAGCTCTTCGCCTTTGATTACAAGTTTTGGTAAAGCCACCGGCATCGATACTCCGAGTTTTTTGAAAAACTCATCGACGTTAGACAATTGACCGAAATTCTTTTGCTCCAGCTTTGGTTGGTTATAGTGCATGGGGATAACTAATGATGGCTCAAATTTTTTTACCAATTCGGCCGCCTCAGCTGGATCTATCGTATAAAACCCACCGACGGGAATCAACAAAACATCGACCACGCCAATGGCATCAATAAAGCTATCTTCTAAGACTACTCCCAGATCACCGCAGTGTAGGACAGAAATGCCTTCGGCTTCAATTTTATAAAGGGTGTTAACTCCCCTCTCCGCCCCTTTTTGTTTGTCATGATAACTGCTGTAGCCAAAAATTCTCATGCCGTTTTTTTCATACTCACCTGGTAGATCGACGATCAAAGGACTACCACCAACTTCTTTTACCTGGTTATGATCTTTGTGTTGATGGGAAACGGTAACAATGTCGGCTTCGATTTTAGAAAATTTGAGACCAACCAGCTCCGGGTCAAAGGGATCGGTCACCAATTTGGCCGTTTTGGTTTTAATAAAAAAAGAGGAATGGCCTAAGTATTTAATCTCCATAATAGCGGTTAAAGAATAGCAAAGTTTATAAAAAAATTCAATTCCAGCTTTTATTGACAGATGGCTTTCTTTATTTCCTGTTTTTGTTTGTCTGGTAGTTTATCGAATTGATGGACGACCTCGCCGATTGTTTTATCAAAAAAAAGATTGTTGGCTTTTTCTACTGACTGGCTGGCAACGTTTTGCAAAAGGTCACCAATCTGTTCGCCGATTATTTCTTGGCTCTTTTTCATTTCATCGCCTAAAATCTCACCGGTCTCATTAATAATTAGTTTTCCCCGACTGATTAAATCTTGGGAGGTAGTGATTTTGTTTGTCTTAAACTTTCCTTGTTCGAAGCGTTTGATCACCTGAACCATGGTTAATATTAAACCGATGAAAAGAAACATGGCTATTAGTCTAAAAAAAAGATTGGCCGATTTATTTTTCTTTTTTGCCAAAAGGTTTTTCATCTGTTATTTATTTTAACTCAAAAATACTCTTTTGTGATAAAATTATAATATTCTGGTGATCGTAGCTCAACGGTAGAGCGTCGCCCTGTGGAGGCGAATGTTGCGGGTTCAAATCCCGTCGGTCACCCATTAGAGCTTCTTGACGAGCAGAAGCGAGTCTAGAAGCTCTAATGTCCTGAGCGAGCGTTAGCGAGTCGAAGGACAAAGGAGAATTGCTCAGGATTATCGATGGTAAACCTATCAATGTTAAATTGAATTAGCTGTTTTGCTAAATCCAAATTTGTTCCAACTCCCCATGCACCAACTTCAAATCCTTGACTTTTAACTGTTTTTATAACAGTTTTTTCTTTAATACGAGGTCCGCAAAGAATAATGATATCAATCATATTTTTTTTAGCTATATTTATTATGTCCTTTGTTTCTTTTTCAGAATAATTAAGAAATGCTTTTGCATTTGCGGTAACAAAAGCTGTTAAATCCTCCCCTCCTTCACTATCTTTTTCCTGTTTTGGTTTCACCAGCCAACCTACTTTTGCCGTATTGCTTATATCTTTAATACGCTTCAATAAGCCAATATCAAAAGATGTTATCGAAAAATTGTTTGTATTTCTTAATTTGTTCAGTAGGATTTCTAATGTTTTAGGACGATTTCCTTTAATATGAATTTGTTGTTGGATATTTGTTGTACTAACGAGAGTTAAAACTTCTTCTAATTCGGGAACATTTTGATAACCAAATTTTTCATTCCCTGCGTTTAATTTTCTAATATCATTCCATTGAAGATTATTAATGTCTAAATTAACAGATTTTATAAGCTTTGGTTCAGCTACAATAATTTTATCTCTAGTATCGTCTTTACAATAAACAACATCGTATTCAATCGCTTTTGCTCCAAATTTAATGGCCCATTCTATAGTTATGAGAGCATTAGGAGGATAATTTAATGATTTACCGCCACATCTATGGAAAACTACTAATGTATTAATGTTCATTATAAAAATTATATCACTTGGGTCCGAAGTTCATTCATCCAGTCACTCATTTTTTTTATAAGAGGAACCTATACTCCAAACTAAATCAAAAATAGATCTTTGTGTTTTGGCAATTTCTTCATTCTCAATTTCTACTCCAAGAAGGTTGCCTTTTTCTAGTGACATAATGGCAAAAACGTCATTGTATATCAAAATATCATTGGTTATATAGTACTTCTTCTTTGGAATAATGTGAATATCCAACGATTCAGTGCGGTATGCCCCAACAAGACGTTTATTAATATATTCAAATCGATCTTCGTTAGTGATGACGTGATCTTTTAAACGTCGCCTGACCCATTCTTTCTCAAATTCGTCCTCGAATTTCGGATTGATAAATTCCCGCCTTCTAAAAACAGTGTAGCTACGACTGGTCTCTTTGGGATTGATCGATAGATTATTCCATATCATTTGTTGAAGACCCTCAACGCCTTCATAATAGCGAACTTGGCTTTGATATCTTTTAACAGGTTGTATCTGCTTTAAATTCCTAAGAAGTTCAGGCAAGCCTATTTCTATTTCTTTGATATTCCTTTTTAAACTATTGAGAAGTGTCTCCAGATTATCAACCGGAAAAATCTGGACGATTTTTCCTCTTGTTCCGACGATCCATTTGACCAACCCTTTGTTTTCCAAAGATTGTATGTAGCGGTATGTCGTGGTTCGATTTATACCGGTAATTTGTGAAATTTCTTTGATTGTATGAGTTTCATTTTCCAAAAGAGAAAGATATATATCAACTTCTTGTTTTGTCAGACCAAGTTTATATAGCGTAATTTTGTCCATAGTGTTCAAAAGAATGAACAACAGTTTGTATTGGTAGTATACCTTATAGTAATATACATTTCAAATGATATGACAAAATCCGCCTTAATAACAGGATCATCACAAGGAATAGGACGCGCCATAGCTATTAAACTAGCTGAAGAAGGGTATGTTGTATATATAACTTATTTTACAAATAAAGATAAGGGACAGGATACTTTAGATAAAATATTAAAAGCAAAAGGACAGGGCTATTTAATAAAAATGAATGTTGCTTCTGAAAAAAGTGTTAGAAAAACTATTAATTTCATTAAAAAAAGAACCGGTCATCTTAATATATTGGTCAACAATGCTGGTATAGAAATCCCAAAAGTCATAGAGCAACTAACTTTTAATCAATGGAGAAAAGTCATCGACACAAAAATAAACGGCAATTTTCTTTGTACTAAGTACGCAATTCCACTTTTAAAAAATCAAGACAATGCCAACCTGATTGTCATTGTTTCTTCATTAGGGCAACGGCCCGATTATAATTATCCTGCTTATTGTGTTGCAAATTCTGGGACAATAACCTTTATAAAAATGATGGCTCAACAGCTTGGTAAATATAATATCAGAACTAACGGGGTAGCGCCCGGTACTACAAAAACGGCCCTCTGGGATAAAATGGGTGGAGCGGATAGTAAGATGTGGTCAAATTTTGCCAAAAATAACCCTATGAAAAGGATTTCAACCCCTCAAGACATAGCTTTAGCCGTATCAATGTTAATAAATGATAAATCAAAATATCTCAATGGTAATATTATCTACATAAATGGCGGATCCCATCTAATCTGAACTCCTGGGTTCGAAGTTCGTTCGCCCGGTCACCTTCATAAACACAATACCAGTACAGATCTGCCTATCTTTCGTTTCCGCGATCGTGAACTGGAAAGATAGATTTTTCTACTTCTTTTTAAGTATTCTTCCCAATTCTTAAGGTTTCAGCATTATTTCAGAAATGTGAGTTAATATATACTTGTTAATCCGTTTTACCCTTCCGTAGCTTTATGCGAAGGAGGGTTAATTTGTTAACTCTTTAATAGTTTAATAAAATAAATATGATGCACCGATATTTTTATCCTGGTTATGTTGACCATTGGGGTATGGGTTTCAGTATCGTTAGCTTAATAATTAATTTCTTATTCTGGATTCTGATTATCTGGGGTTTCATTATCCTGATTAAATCATTAACCCACCGCTCGTATCAATATTCAAATATTGAGGAAGAAACAAAGAATCTGGAAGATAACAGTCTGAAAATCATTCGCGAACGCTACGCCAAAGGGGAGATTGATAAAAAAGAGTTTGAGCAGCTGAAAAAAGATCTAGATTAACGAACCAGCTTAATTTAACGGTTTAACTAAACTAAACTCCGATCCGGATTTCTATAAATTCCTTTCATACTAATCCGCTACCGTCTATTTTCTGAGCGTAAATCTGACAGTCTTTAACCGCTTGTTGACTGGCCAACTTTATTAAAATTTCTTTTCTTTTTTGTTGTGTCCTTCGACCCTTAACTTCTAACATCTGTTTTCGTATTATTCTCTTTTTTTTTCTTACTCTGGCGAAACTGCTGTCTGGATGCGGTTTTCCTGAAACCCTCAACTTCCAATTATTATTGTCAGTATCTGTAAGTACGATTTCATGTTGAGCAACTAGTGCATGTAAACCATCAGTATTAACACTAATATTTATTTTGTCTTCATATGCCCGATGATTCAAGCTTTTGGCAACTTCTCCTAAAGAGAATTCTGGAGTTTCTAGATCGCAAACACGCATTAAAGCAAAGAAAACTAATCAACCATGATTGAATTAATTATTTTACTTCAGATCTAACACCTTTTTAGCAATTTGCGAACTCCAAGGCGGATTACAGATATATCCAAAAACACATGGCTCTTTCAATACGTCTGCCCAACCGTTGGCGGCCGGAGCGCGAATGAAAACCAAAGTACCAGGTCTGACTAACACGTCGTCTCTGGCGCGAGATGCGCCGTAAACAGCCGGGGCTATCGGTTCAACCAACCCAGGAAAGGTTAATTTAAACAATCCACGCCGACCATAAATAATTTCAAAGTCGCCTTCTTGGTAAGGTGGATGTTTAGTGATTAGATGTAAGGAAGTATTGTTATAGGGTTTTACCGCGGCAGGATGCAGTAAATTAATAGAAACTTCTGTTAATCCTATTCCCGGTAAATCTACCGTCCATAAACTAACATCCTCTTCTATCCTCCCTTCTTCGTCTGGTATAGAAAATACGGTTGGTCCTGTTAGTTTGTAATCTCTGGCGTCGGGAACCACCTGTAACAATTTTCTTAATAAATCGACGGAAAGACCAAAAGATCCGCACGCCTCTTGAATTCTTGGGTCGTCTAAATGAGGAGCAAAAACATCATCTCGAGCAACCTGAATGGCTAAAATCTCAGGCTGACCTGACGTCGCCTTTCTTTCCAGTAAAGTAGTAGCTTCAAACATTATTTTTAGCTAATTTATGATGATGGATAACCTTACCCAAACCCATTTTTAATCCCCGACCCGCCATGGCTTGATGAATTATTTTTTCTAAATTCTGCCGGTATTCTTCTGTATTCGCGCGGTTAAAATCAGCAATCAGCCCGGGCGATTTTTGTAAAATTGATAATCAAACTCGACCAGCGCCTTGAGACATTTTCTCGTCAGCTGATACTTAGTTTCCAAGCCAACATAAGGATCGGTCACTGAACTAAAAAAAACAGAGCCGAAGTTCTTTTTACCCAGCTTCTTTTCCAGCTTCTCCAACTCGAGTTTTAGCAAATCCGCGGCGTTGATCTTGACGTCAAGATAACTGCTCCAGTCTTCTCCCGGATGTTTCCATCTGGCAATCTGAGCAGCATAACAGTACATACAACCGAAGAGACAACCGTTATAGGGGTTGATTACCCAGTCAGAACCGGGAAGGCCCGATTTGATAAAGATTGATTTTGCTTGAATGATATTTATTTTGGGTGACATCATTAGGTTCCTTTATGTTTTACCTAAAAAGCGCTTATTAGCCAAGTCGATGTAATTATCTGTTAAAATTACTTTTTATGAAACTAAGCATTGGGATTGTTGGTTTACCTAACGTCGGGAAATCAACGCTTTTTAATGCCCTGTTAAAAAAGCAGGTGGCTGATGTGGCCAACTATCCTTTTTGCACCATCGAACCCAACGTCGGGATCGTCCCTGTCCCGGATGAACGCCTGCCGGTCTTGGCTAAGATCGTTAAAACCGATAAAATTGTTCCGGCCGTGGTTGAGTTTTATGATATTGCCGGATTAGTCAAGGGCGCCGCCGAAGGTCAAGGCCTCGGTAATAAATTCTTATCTCACATTCGCGAAGTGGCTGCCATAGTCCACGTTGTCCGCCTTTTCGAAGATCAGAATGTTGCCCACGTGACCGAAAAGATTGATCCCCCATCTGATATTCAAACAATCGAATCTGAACTAATTTTAGCCGACCTTGAAACTCTTAATAAACAAAAACGATCTCGTATGGACGCCACCAAAGCCCAGTTGGCGACCGAAGCGGTTGCCAAGAGGTTGGCAGGACAATTAAATAAAGGCATTTCGGCGCGAAATATCTCTTTAACCGATGAGGAAAAAACAATTATAAAACCCTTAAACCTTTTAACTTTAAAGCCAGTTATCTATGCCTTCAATGTCTCAGATAAACAATTAGAAAACAAAAAAAATACGGAAGAAAAAATAGCTAAATGGCTACATGGTTATATGGCTATTAGCCATCCAACCATCAGACCATCTAACGATTCAATAATCTTTAATGCCAAACTGGAAAATGAGATTCTCACTTTTGCCGAAGAGGAACAAAAAGAATATCTTAAGCAATATCAACTCGAGGATACCGGTTTAAATCGACTGATAAAAAAATCTTACGAAATTCTCGGTTTAATCTCTTTCTTGACGGCCGGGACGATTGAAGCTCGAGCCTGGACAATTAAGAAAGGTACGTTAGCTCCCCAGGCTGCTGGCGTTATCCATTCAGATTTTGAAAAAAAATTTATCAAAGCTGATGTTATCCCTTATCAGGAGTTTGTTAACTGTGGCGGTTGGGCCGAAGCACGGGAAAAGGGAAAGGTTCAAAGTATGGGAAAAGATTACCCAATGAACGAAGGAGATGTGGTTGAGTTTAAAGTGGGAAGTTAATAATCCTCCTATTTCTTTTTACCCTCCTGTTCTTACTTTGTGACTAGACTCACCGCTATCGCTCGACGTCACAAAGAGCGAACTAAATAAAACGCACCGAGCCCTTGGAAACGTTCCTCAGACTCGGCGGCGTGTGAGTTTTTAGATCTATTATCTAAAATCTAAGATCTAATATCTAACATTTTATTTAACCTGACCATAATCCTTGAAAAAGGTTTTCTTCTTCAAACCGTATCTCCTTTTTTATTCTCATAGTATTTTAGTTTTAACTTTTAATCTGATCATTAATTTCAAACTAACATACCCTATAATATTTGTCAAGGGGTAAATCATCTATCTGTTTTTTATCGAAAAATTGATAAAATAAAGAGTAAATGAATCTCTATCAAAAGAAACAAATCGAGGTAGTCAACCAAATAGAAAGTTCTTTGAAAGAAAGATGTTTATCCTTTAGCACTGTTTCCTCGGTCAAGGATTTTGAAAACGATCCGCGGACCTGTCTCACCAGTGTCCATTTTCTTAAGCCAAAGTTAATTAACCAAATCTCTCGGTTATTGATTAATCCTCTGAAGTTAATTTCACCTAATCATTACTATTATCAAAGAAGTTCGCTTCATATGACGATTAAAGGTATCCGCGTCATCAACGACCCCCCTCATTTTAATAGCGAAGATATCAAAAAAGCCAGAATGATTTTTCAAGAAACAATCCCCTATTGCCATCAATTTAAGGTCTTTTTTTATCGCCTGCTTCTTTTTCCGACCAATTTATCTTTGATTGGGACAACAGAAGAGGAGCGTGATCGTATTGCTATCGTTCTTGATAAAAAACTTGGGCAGGCCGGTATCCCTGACGATAAAAAGTACCTTAACTCCAGATTTTTTTTCAGTAATATTACTTTGGCTCGATTTGACTCGCCGATCAGTAATAGTTTTAGAAAAAAAGTGAAGGCACTGTCAGGAAATATTTCAAAGATGTTTAAGCCTTACACGGTTGACTCGGTCAGCCTGGTTTCCGGCAACGCCGTTTTAAAAAACAGAAAAATCTTCGGCCAATGGCTGCTTAAATAGATTAGCATGATATAATATTCTAAAATGGAAAGACGACCTTACGCAACGATTGTACTCGATACTGACAGCCATCAACAACTCGATCATTTTGTCTGCGTGGCTGAAAACGGCATGGTAGAACATCATTTCCAAGTAGGCAAACATTACCGTATAACTCATCAAAAACCGGTAGAATATGAAAATATTAGAGGAAGAATTCCAAGTACGGTTTTTTTCGTTTGGGAAGTTCAAGGCAAGATGACTGACTTTGATACCTTAACTGGGGCGGTTTTGTCGATCTCTCTTACTAACCAAGCTGACGCCGAGCGTCATCAAATTAGACGTAAACAGTTTTGGTTTGTCGTCTATCCGGGTGACCAGGTTACGGAGATAAAATAATGTCTATAACTTCTGTTGAATTGTTTATAATTATTAGAAAGAAAAGTGAATCAAACCAGCCCAAATAGTTTAGTGGTAAAACAAACCCTTGGTAAGGGTTAGACTGTGGGTTCGATTCCCACTTTGGGCTCAAAATTAAGGATGTTTAATTTGTTTAATGACGTGATAAGAGACAATAGCCGCCGACACAATTACATTTAGTGATCGATTTATACCAAACATAGGAATTTCGACAATCTGATCGACTAACTTTAATGTTCCCGCTGCTATTCCATAAGATTCATTGCCGAAAATTAAGGCCAAGGGCGCTCGATACACCCCGGAGGTGTAACTTACGGCGCTGGGATGCTGCTCAACAGCGATAATCTTGACATTGTTAAATTGTTCCATTGTTACATTGTTACTATTATTTTGATTTTTAATCTGTGATTTTGATCTTTGATCTTTGATTTTTGATTTTAAATCGGCAATAGCGTCTCCTGCCGATTTACGATATTCCCACGGTACGACCTTATATGTCCCGATCGACGCTTTTTTGATCCTTGAATTAGGTGGGATTTCACACTCTCCACAAAGATAAATTTTTTCAATGGCCAGAGCATCGGCCAGCCGGAACAATCCGCCGATGTTATAGGTATCATAGATATTTTCCAGAATAAAATAAATCGGATTGCGCTTGATCTCCCGTAGCTCACCATGAACACGTTTTTCTTCAAGATCACGAAGTTGTTGAGCGTTCAATTTCATGATCCAATTTTACAAGTTAAAAGTTCAAAGTGCAAAATTAAAAATTGCAGTTCAAAGTTAAAAATTCTAATTTTTCACTTTTCAATTTTAATTTAATTTATCTATCCCATAGTTGACACGGTAGAAGTCTTATAGTATAATATCGATTATGAAAAAGTTCTTAGCGCTTGCTGCTACCGCTTTATGCTTCATGTTTTATGTTCCATTTGTACAAGCGCAGTATGGCCAACCGTCAATCTCATATTCAATTTTGATTGATAAAATGGTTATCAAGCCGGGGACTGGTGACTACGTCGATAATCTTTCCCCTTCTGATCCGAGGTATAGCCCAAGTCAAGATGTTTGGTTTCGGGTCAAAGTAAAAAATACTTCTGATCAAAGTTTCACTGCCGTCACTATCAAAGACCATGTGCCGGTCTACATTCTACCAATACAAGGTCCAGGTAGTTGGGATCTGGAAAACCGGATAATTACCTGGAATGCTGGTGATTTTGCTGTCGACGAGGAAAAAAGTTATTATCTTAAGATGCGCGTCTATGACCAAAGCATGCTTCCTTCAGATAAAGGCCTTTTTTGTATTATTAACAGCGTCGAGGCAAGGAACAACGTCGCCTATGACGACGATTCGTCTCAAGTCTGTATTGAAAAAACGGTTACCGGTGTAGTTAAAGTCCCCTCGGCCGGACCAGAGATGGGAATCTTGCTACTTTCAGGAGAAATGCTCGCTTTAGGCGCTGGATTAATATTAAAAAAAACAAAGTCAATAAATAAACTCTATTAGTTTGCGCTATAACTTAATAAATTTAAAAATATGGTAAACGTCATAAATAGATTTAAAGATTTTATGAATGCTCCTGTTGATCCAGGTAGAGAAAAATTTTTAAAAGGTATTGGTATATCATTCTTAGCACTTCTTGCCGCATGTGGACCTAGAACTACTCCTGAACCCACATCTGCTAGTACTCCGACAATTCAACCTTCCAAGACTGATGAAACTGTTCAAAACGAATCATTAGATCTGCTTTCTCGATTCGATAAAATGGGAATAAGAGTTGAACTACCAAACCCAAACTGGCCAACCAGTTATCAAGAGGTAACCAAGGTTTTAAAAGGAAGCGGCGATCATAATCTAACCGCAGATAAAATAACCGCCATTGTTGAAACTGATCGGGATGGAAAACGCGTCTGGCGTGGTTGGTATATAGCCGAACCACCCTTTCCTTTAAAAGACGGGGTTACTTATGATGAAATACAAGGATACCATATCCGTACATCAGACAATCAACCCGTCTTTGACCCTCTAGAAATATTTGCAACCGATTGGGAAGGCTTACCCACAGAAGTAAAAGATAACTTCGCCAATCTCTTGGTTGACGTAAAACTGAATCGACCAGGAATAGGTCTTTTTGCCAGAATAGGCGGTATCGCTCGCCAAGACGCTAGCCCTGCTAATACCCATCATTTCTTAGGTAGCGAAGGTGTTGAAGTCAAAGGAGTTGAGCAGCTGTCACTAATTCCTGTTCAGGAAAATCTATGTGTCAGCGATCCAGAAGAGTCCGCGGTTACCCGGTCTTTCCGTCAAGCAGCGCTTGAGTTTAGAGATAATAAACAAACATGGGAGACAATTGACGGTAAAAGAAACCAAGAAAAAATAACCGTTAAATGGTTCGATCCGGAAACTAGCCAATTTAAAATTCTTGACGGCCGGTTAATATCTGAACTTACCCAACGAGGTTATAATCTTGATATATTAGACAAACTACCGGCCAATACCCCGCTGTCGACAGAAGAGATGACAAGGCAGATTGGCGGCCAAAGCCAAAACTGGGTCGTCAATCCGGCTACCTGGGAATGGTTTTATGAGGCTTTTAAATTTAAAAGTGGTGTTCAATATGTTGAAGGCATCGGCCATTTTGATAGCAACGATCGATTATTGGTCGGCGTTGAGCAAACCTCCTCTGCTACATCGGAGGTGTTTGATTTCAGCCGCCTGGATACCGCTGCTTTGGCCAGTTTTATGAAGGCGCCTGGAAAAATTCAGGCAGTACTGTTCGCCCGCGCCGGTATGGCTCCAAACGACTCAGATTTAAACAACCACTCGTGGTATACCTGGGGCGAAGGAGATGTAAGATTAAGTAAACCAGCCATTGAACAGGCCGCTTTTATGATTGTTAATCTCGGCACCTGTCTCGTCGGCGACTGGAGAACGGCGTTATATAACCGAGCCAAATTATTGGCGGTTGAACAACCTGATCCCGCTGTCAAAGCTTTTTATTGGGATGGAGACCAATTCGCCGAGGTACAAAAATGAGTGGTTAACGAACTAGTCTTTTATTTACATAGATAAGAAGCACGTCTTCATTGGGTAGAGGAAAAGAGGCCACCTTTCTAAAGAAAAAGTCATTACCTTCTTTTAAAAAGTTCTGTAAACTTCTAAGCGGCTCATAGAGAGGATTAAGCACCTCTTCTGGGTGAATAGAGTTCTTCTCTGAAGTTAAAATTATATCGATATCGTCCAAACTGTTTACTAATGATTGGTTTTTGTTTAATAAATATTCGGAGGGAATTAACTCAATCTTTTTACTAAGAGTTTCGTAGGCCTGCTCCAAATTCTGGCGATTTTCCATATAAATTTCTAACCCCAAAGTTCCTTCATGAAAATAACTTTGATGAATTCCTACTAAAACTTTCAGGCGACTATGGTCACCTTTTTGAGATAAAATTGTCTCGATAATATCTTTATAATCAATTGTTTGTCTTGTTGGCAATAAATTAACCGGATAACTTTTTAGGTAAATCAGGTCTATCCAACCAGCCAAGGGAAATCTAACTGAATATCGCCAGTTTAGGTTGATGGGAAAACCGAAAGAAAGGACAAAATAAGCCACTACCATATACAAAACAACCACCCAAGAAAATATTGATGCCATCCAATTTAACCTACTACCTCTCGCGCTAAATAACAATTTCTCAACTCCTTCCGCCATAAATAAAGCAACAAACGGCATAACTGGAAAGACCACCCGGATGTTTTTATTGGGAACGAAAAAACTAAAAAATAAATAGCTGAAGACTGTGGTCAACAGCGGTATTAACAAATACTTTTTTCTCCTAAAAGCACCGGGTAACCCAGCCATGAGCAAGAAAATGGCGCCAAAAAAATGGATTTGAAAGTTGACAATCAGCTTTGGGTAGTAGAAAATGGTCGCTAAACTAAAAAATTTTTTTGGATCATCAGCTTCTCCCAAATAGTTAATCGTCCCCAGACGGATAAAGTCAGAAAAGTTATAAAAATACCAGGAAGCGATCAGCATAATTGACAACAAACCAGCTAAGATCGGCCATATAAGGCGTCGACTAAACATACGCCTGTTTTTAACTAAAAACCTTAATAAAAATACCCCGGGAATGAAAAAGAAAACAACCGCATGCCATTTGCTTAGCTGGGCAAAGGCAATCGTGACGGCGCTTAAATATAAATAACGATATTTATACGTCCTTTGAAATTTTTCCCAGAGATATAAGCTAAAGAAAAACATCGCCGTTAGCGGTATATCCAGCATATGCAGGCGGGAGTATTGAACAATAGAGATAAAAAAACTGTAAAAAAAGGCGCTAAAAAAAGCCAATCGCCCATTTTGTGATATTGTTTTTACATAGAGATATATGGCGATAATGGCCAAAAGGAAAAATATCGTCCCGGAAAATTGAATAACCTTCCAATAATTACCAAATAGAAAAACCAGCGGTAAAATAGCGGTTTGAGTAAAGTTCGGGTAGCCCGGCGATATTTTCATGAAGTCTTTTAGGCTAAAACTCAAAAGGTGGCTCCCTAGATAGTGGGCAGAATTAATAGTAGCGAAGCTGTGCCCGATCGGGTCAAAATCCAGCGGATTTTTATTTATAATTATCCAGAGACTGTTAAACAACAAATGAAAAACTATTAAGAGAAAGATTAAAATAAAATATTTGTCTATCTTATGATTCATTTTCTTAAAAAAATTAAAATTGATTTTTTTCTTTGTTTTTTAATTTTGATCTCCGTCTATCTTTGTTATCAAAATTATACACCAAATACTTTTCTTTCTGGCTGGGATACCCTCCATCCCGAGTTTAATCTCAAACAGTATTTGGGTCGCATCAGCTCTGTCTGGCAAGAACACCAGGGTCTTGGTGCACCCCCCTCACAAGCTCATCTGGCCGAACTGCCAAGAATGCTCATCGTTGCCTTATTGCAATTAATTTTTCCAATGAGCTTTGTCCGCTACGGCTACTTTTTTCTGATGATTATCGCTGGCGTGATCGGAGTTTATTTTCTCCTGAAGCATTTTTTTAACAACCGCCGCGAAGCGGCTTTTTTGGGAGGACTGTTTTATCTTCTTAACGTCGGTACTGTCCAAAACTTTATTGCTCCTTTTGAAATGTTTGCCACCAACTTTGGTTTATTGGGTTTTCTTTATTTGTTTGCTGTTAAGTTCATTGAAAAAGGCAAGAAAATTGATTTGGTAATATTTATTATATTTAATCTCTTCGCTTCGTCTATGGCCCACACAGCTACTCTGTGGTATGTCTACTGGAGCGGTTTATTTATATTTTTATTAACCTTTTCGCTCTTTAAAAAAATTTCTTTTAAAAAACCTTTGCTTATTTTAATTTCAGCCCTATTAGTTAACCTTTATTGGATCTTACCCAATCTTTATTACACGACAAATTACAGTCGTGATGTTATAACCTCGAAAATCCATCGTCTTTCAACCGAGGAAACCTTCCTTTACAACAAAAAATATGGCACCTTAAAACAATTCGCTCTCTTTAAAAACTTTCTTTTTGACTGGCGAATAATAAACAACAGTGGCAAATCAGAGCTTCTTCTTAAAACTTGGCAGGATCATCTCAATAACCAAATCATTAATATAATTGCCATCGGCTTCTTTTTATTGACGATAGTTGGGGCGGTCTTTTCTATTAAAAAGAAATCGGCCCCTATAACGGCTTTTATTCCTATTTTTTTGCTTTCCAGTTTTTTTCTCCTTTCTGGAAGCTGGCCTGTGAGTGTCATTATAAATAAACTTATATCTAGCCACGATTTTTTTAAGGAAGTTTTTCGTTCTCCATTTACCAAGTTTTCTATCTATTTCGTCTTTACTCTGTCTATATTTTTTGGCTATATTCACGATCTAATTCTGAAAAAAATAAGAATATCCACCGTTTATTTTTTTGTTTTTGTCATTTTAATAATAGTTTATGCTAAACCGGCCTTTCGGGGCGATTTTATCAGTAAATCAATGAGAGTATCGATTCCGCGGGAATATTTTTCTTTGTTTAACTGGTCGCAGAAAAACGGTGACGGCCGAATGCTGACCTTACCCCTTCACAACCTTTTCGGCTGGGTTTATTACCGTTGGCAGACACCAACCGGTTATCAGATCTATCAAGGAGCCGGTTTTACCTGGTTCGGCCTTAAGCAACCGACCTTAAACCGAGAGTTTGACCGGTGGTATCCATATAATGAACAAAGCTATCGAGAACTATCCTATGCTTTTTACTCGCAAGACCTAGACCTAATTGAAAAACTGTTGCAAAAATACCAGATCGAATACCTTCTTTTGGATGAAAACGTCTACAACCCGGGCTCTTCAATCGAACAACGAAAGTTGTTTTACAGGGAAATTGAAAATTTGTTTTACTCTTCAAGCCAGATTAAACTGGTTAAGAAGTTTGGTGAAAAAATCTCTGTTTATCAATTTTTGCCCAATAAAAACATGTCTTCGATCAGAAAACTTTCTAATATAAAATCAGTCTTGCCAACCTATCGATGGAACTATATCGACCAGGCTTACCTTGATATAGGAAATTATATCAGTCCTCTATTGGTTGACCAACAAATGAATGCTAGCTTGGTTTATCCAGCTAGAAATATAATTAACGAACGTGAGAGAATTGATAAAAATGCTGTTGACATTAAAAAAGATTCTTATGAAATTGATTTCGGAGCGGGCAAACAAAACACGGGAACAATTATTGTCCCTAACTTATCAAAATTGGAAACCGTTTATTACGCCGATATTTTTGTTCAGGCAAAAGATAGAAAAACTATCGCCATCATCAAACCAATCCTTCCATATGTAGAAAACACAGATTTATACAATAAGGAAATTGCTCTTAAAGACGGTAGCAAACAGATCTCCATAAACAGTCAAACCTTTTTAATTCCCGAACTGGTTACTGACGAACAAATTTATATCGGCAGCACCGTCATTCCTCTGGGTAAAGATATTCCAGTAGCTATTAATGGCGAGACAACAAAAAAAATCGTTATACCCAACGAGATAACTGGTCTTAAACTTAATGATAACCCTCCAACAATTAAGGGTAAGTTTCCTGAAGAACAAACCAACGTTAACGTCAGCACTATAACTAACAATATTAGAGATTGCGGCTTTGAAAAAGCTAAGTTGATTAAGAAAAGTTTGGTAGATATTGGCGGTCGATCGGCCCTTGAATATCAAGCTCAAGACGGTGATATCTGCGATACCCTATTTTTAACAAACTTATCTCAAAACCAAAGCTATATATTAGCCATCGAGACACAAAATTTAAGCGGTCTCCCCTTTAAATTTTGTTTTGAAGATGACGAGACTAAAAGATGTGTTCTTGAAGATGTTGCGTCTCAAACAACTCGTCCTACGACTGACTACTTTATTATCCCACCATATCATGGTATTTCTCACTTTAACTTAATTCTTAATAATCAAGCGATTGGTGACGTTTTTTCTATTAATAGATTATTGAATATCCAGGTTATTCCTTTCCCCTACCGCTTTTTCCAAGCTATTCATTGGCAAGCAAGTAATTCGGGAATAACCACCTCAAGCGCTCAAAGTGTCAATCTTACGTCGACTAGAAAAATTAATCGCTGGTTGTATGCTGCTACTTTAAATCAAACCGATTTAACAAATACAGTTATCTCTCTAAATCAAGCTTACGAAAAAAATTGGCGGGCATTTTTTATTCCAAATTCTCAATTTTCAGTTTTCAATTTTCAATTTGTTAATATATATCTTCCTTTTCTTTTTGGAAAGGAAATAAAAGAACATGTTCTTGTCAACAATTGGGCCAATGGCTGGCGCCTTCGTCCAGAACAAACCGGGACTTCGGCGACCCAAAGGGCAAATATTACTATCATCTTCTGGCCGCAGTATTTGGAGTTTTTGGGGTTTGGGTTACTTGTCATCGCGTTCTTAGTAATAATCAAGATGAATGAGTAATCTTTTGAAGTAATTTTTCTATATTCTCTTTGAACGCTGGTAAATCTTCTTTAATCGTGGCCCATACAATTTTTAAATCCACTCCAAAATATTCATGAATAATAAAATTTCTCATCCCAATTACTTTTTCCCATTCGATATCTGTCTAATAATTTATAAGCTCTTCATCTAGGTTATTTGCAGCTTCTCCAATGACTTGAAAACTTCGTAAAACTGCATCATGAGTTTTTTTATCAGTAATAAAATCCTCTGGTAAGGGTGTATCTTTTATATAATCCTCGATATCCTTAATTGTTTCCAGAATATGGTTGAGAAATATTGAATTATCTTTTTTCATATTTGGTAAATAACCTTTTCATCTCGTAAAATTTGATTTTTCAACATCGGATTAACGCTTCCGTAAGTTACAAGATCTACTGATTTTTTTAAACTTTTTTGAAGATCAATCTGTATACCGGCCATATCGAATAACGTTGTTCCACTAGCCGGTTCAATAAGAATGTCTATATCACTTTTATTATTGTCTTCCCCACGTGCCATCGATCCAAATAAAGACGCACGTATAACGCCATATTTTTTCAAAACTGGAATGATTTTATCCGTATATTTATCCATACGAGTATTATAGCATGAATCCTGAATTCTAAGTTGAATCCGAACAGTTGTTGATTAAACTTGTAAAAACTTCTTGTGCTGTTTTATATTTTAACACTTTTCTTGGTCGGTTATTAATCTCTGAAACTATCTCATCAAGTTCGTCTTGAGTTAGGCCTGTAAAATCGGTCTGTTTTGGCAAATATCTTCGAAGTAAACCATTGGTGTTTTCATTGGTTCCTCGTTCATATGACGCATATGGATGACAAAAATATGTTTTCATATTTAAGATTTTGTTTAATCTCATGTGCAAATGGTTCTCCCGTCCGTTATCAAGTGTCACTGACTTTCGGGCGGTTGACGGTAACTTTTCAAATATTTCTGTTTGAACTCTAATAGTTTCTTCCGAATTAATTCTTTTAACTTTTACAGCAAAAAACATTCTCGATACTCGTTCAACTTCTGTATGGATTCCGTCCCCGACGGATCTTCTTCCTTCAACCGAATCTCCTTCAAAATGACCAAACTCTTTTCGTTTGTTTACCCGAGCCAGTCTCTTGCTTATTGATATTCTGGCCTTAATATGACTCTTGTGGACAGATCGACCCTTTTGTTTCTTTCGTTTCTTTTGACCTCGTGGTAAATATTCCCACAGAATCTCATCCTTGTTTTCAGGGTCATAAATATACCGATAAATTGTTTCCATTCCAACT
>Ga0100388_10001077_pt1 | contig 24180 bp, 26 predicted proteins | sample CryGeymeta201512_FD_81536 | JGI IMG/M metagenome (GOLD analysis project Ga0100388, IMG submission 81536) | Groundwater microbial communities from Crystal Geyser aquifers in Utah, USA - Crystal Geyser metaG 2015-12 | ecosystem: Environmental > Aquatic > Deep subsurface > Groundwater | place... | reverse complement strand
TCCCGATCGGTTTCCAGGTTTCCGGCCACAAGCAACTCGTCGACGCGGGCATTACGATAAGCGCCGCGATTGGCACCTGCGGAACGGTTTTCGGGGGTCGGAATATTATCGGAATGAAAAACCCACCGATAAAGCGAAGGCTCCAACACCGATGGCCATTGCATGGTCGTCAGCGCGAAGTTTCGACTCTTGATATCGCCGTAAAACGTTCCCCATTCTGATGCTCTCACTCTCACCGAGATTCCTATTTCCGCCAACTGATGCGCCATCAACTCCACCATCGAGACCCTGAACTTGTTGGCGGACACTTTGAATTCCAATTCGAATCGAGGAAGGGGCCCATCGCCGTCGGGATCGGGATAACCGGCCTCATCCAGAAGCTTCTTTGCTTTGGCCGGATCGAAGTCAAAACGTTCCACGTCCCCATTATATGCCCAATGCGTAGGTGCCAGCATGCCGGTAGACAGCACGGCCTTACCCCTGAATTTATATTCGATGATCGAATCACGGTTGATGCCGTAAGCGATCGCCTGACGGACCTTCAGATTCGACAGAATCGGGTGTTCAAGATTGAACGCGATATAAGTGTATTTAAACGAAGGCGCGGTCACGACTTCAAGGCGTTTATCTTCCAAAACTACGGGAAGCATCAAAGGCGACACTGCGTTTTGCACCAAATCAGCTGTGCGACCCAAGAGCGCAAGCATTCGGGTGTTGTCGTCTTTGACCGTCCTGAAGAACAATTTTTTGATCGCAGGAGCGCCGCCAAAATAGTCTTCGTTGGCCGCCAACAAAACGTCGTCGCCGTCCTGGGCCAAGAATCGGAACGGACCCGCACCAATATTCTCGGGACACTCTTTGCGCCCTTCGCACACATGAGCCGGCAAGATTCCAAGCGCCAAATCCGTAAAAAATGGCGCGTCAGCCGAGACCAATTCGATCGCAAAATGTCGGTCGTCGCCAATCTCAAACGACTTAATTTTCCGCGTGATGCCCGAAAATGGACTCTTCACAAGGTCCGAACCAAGCTCCATGAACGTGTATTGCACGTCACGACTTGTGACCGGCGCCCCATCATGGAATTTCACGTCCGAGCGAAGTGTGACTTCGTAGCGCGTAGGCGTCGGTGTCGCGATGGACTCGGCGAGTTCGAGCTCGGGCTCACCGCTCGAGGTATCGGTAGACACCAAGCCGGCATGCAATAACGCCACAATCTTGGCCGACGAGTCGCTCGTAGCGAATCGTGGGTCCAGGCCCTTGGGCGCCGCATCCAAGAGGACCACGTACGCGCCCTCTCCCAAGCTTGTTGACTGACATGAGGCGATGAGCAAAAGCACACCGCAAATCCATCGACGCATTTCGGTGCCTAATTCGCTGGTTATCCGCGCGCAAGGGTAAGCGCGGCGCGATGCTCACGCAAGGGGCGCAGCTTCACGCTCGCCGATATGCGGGCATGATTCCAAGCCTCTACCGTGTTTTGACGCGTCTGAGACCGCTTTGCCTTGGCCGCATAATCATTTAGAAAATACGCTTCGACTTGGCCTTGCAATCACACTTCAGGAACCTGACATGACCCAACTCATCACCCCTTGTATCTGGTTCGATGGCCAAGCCGCTCAGGCCGCTGCTCTCTACACGACACTTTTCCAAAAGCTTGGAATCCCTGAAGCTCCGCAGAGCGGAAAGGTCGGACAGGATTTCCTCGACCAGCCAGATATCATGATGGCCGAATTCGAAATCGCCGGCTTCCGAATGTTAGGGCTGAATGGAGGCCCACAATTTAAATCCAACCCCTCGGTTTCGTTTTTTGTTCAACTTCCGACTCAGGCCGAGGTCGACCAGTTGTGGGCGGGGTTGGTGGATGGTGGCGAAGTCCTGATGCCGTTGGATAATTATGGATTCAGCCCTCGTTACGGCTGGTTAAACGACCGATTTGGAGTCTCGTGGCAGGTTTCGCAAGGGCCGCTTTCGGATGTGCGCCGCCATGTTTCCCCACTTTTGAGCTTCGTCGGAAAAAACGCGGGCAAAGCCGAAGACGCGTTGAAGCTTTACATGTCCACCTTCCCTGGCTCGACCCTCGACGGAATCGCGCGCCACGACGGCACAGGCGTCGATGCTGCAGGAACGGTGATGCACGCCCAGTTTTATTTGAACGGCGAAACCTTCATGGTCATCGACAGCGCCGCGGAACATAAGTTCGCGTTCAACGAGGGCGTCTCACTCAGTGTGACCTGCGAAGCGCAGGACGAGGTCGACCATTATTGGAACGCACTGATTGCCAATGGTGGTTCGGAAGGAAATTGCGGCTGGCTCAAGGACCCATTTGGCGTCTCGTGGCAAATCGTACCGACGGCCCTGGGACGACTGCTGTCCAGCCCGGACCGCGACGCCGCTGGCCGGGCCTTGGCAGCGATGTTGAAAATGAAAAAGCTTGATATCGCGGGCCTCGAAGCGGCCTTTGCTGACCGCTAAAATTCGAAATGCACGATGGGAATAGAAGTCATTTTTGCCATGGCCTCCGCGCCCGTGTTTTTCGACCAATCCGCCGAAAGCTGATACCCGACAGCCCCACCCGCTGGCACTACGATGAGCGCCGCAGGCAACAACACAGATGTGGCGTCGGATCCATAAACACGGCCAGCCAAAGAAACGGCAACCGCACCGATCGCAACACCGGCAACCGTTGCGAGCAACGAACCATCCCACCCTATCCACTCGCCCACAGCCCAAACCGAAATCGGGGTTCCGATGGCCGCCCCCGCAAGGGCGCCAACGTATCCACACCCCAACGCGTCCCACTCAGCCTCCTCGCCACTTGAGACACAGGAACCGGCACCCACCAGAGCGCCAACGAAGCCAAATACGACGATTCCAAGTATTCCCGCTCCTGTCTGACCCAACGTCGACCACACACGACTGGGCGGTTCCACGTCTATGACTCGTGGTGTCGAATGCGGCGCTTCATTGGGCCCCCACAAATCGTCTTGTTCAGACGGAGCCACGTTCTGCGACTCGACTCTCTCAGCCCCTGGTGGCGGCGGATCGGCAAATAGTTGGACAGGAACTACGAATAATCCCAGCAAAAAAAACGACATCATAAATTTTTGAACACACAGCATACACAATCCCTTACCTATAATTTGAAACACTTATCTACTGGACACCCGCGATGGATTTACTCCATCCGTTATTCGAGGAACGCAATTTTGGGCATCGACGTGACGCCGGCCATCGTTGTCACGAGAGTCGGACCGGAATCGAAAATCGGGCGCATAAAGACCTACCTCCAAAATGAACAACTAATTTAATGCTGACGCGAACGGTTTTAGAATTCGATCGCGACGATGGGTACAGAGGTTACTCGTGGCATCGCCGCGACACCTGGGTTCTTGGACCACTCGGCCGAAAGCTGATAACCGACCACGGCGCCTGCCGGGACCAAAACATACGCCATCGGCGTCAAAGCCTCGCTGGCGCCGCTGCCACCAGCGTCGAACGCGTAGGACAGAACGACGCTTGTCACGACGAGTCCGGCGACAGTGGCGAGCAAGGAACCATCCCATCCCAACCACTCACCCATGGCCCAGGTCGCGACCGTGAACCCGAGCGCCGCGGCAATTCCACCTCCGACATACCCACACCCCATCTCAGTCCAAAAACTCCCTGGACATGAGGCCGCTCCAATGACCATCCCCACCGGGGAGAGTACGGCGCCTCCAACCAATCCGGCGGCTGCCTGCATGGCTCCGGCGTACACTCGGCTTGGTTCTTCGGAACCGTATGCGGCAGGCGTTTCGCTGGTGACTTCAATGGGAGCCGGCTCGAGCGATTCAACGTGGTCGGAAGCTACGGCCGACGAGGGAGGGACCGCAAAAATCCGACACGGAATGAACAGCAAACCCAACAAAACAAACGACATCATTAAATTTCGAAAACTTCGCATTTCTAAACCTTTAACAAATGAGTTGACGTTGCTTCCACGCGGCGACGTCTATTGGATCAAGTCCTGAAAGTCAGTTCGTTATAGAGCAAGATAGGGGCCAAGTTTTTGGAAACTGACTCGCAAGACGGTTTTACTTACGGGGATTGGACTTGCACCATTTCACGACTTAGCTCGCGACTTTAGATCGGAGAACGCCTACTCCAGTTGCGCTATAGACCTGCTCCATCGGTCATTCACGGAGCCAATAATCGAACGCCAGAATAAAGTTGGATCTCAGTCTTGGCGGATCGGCCGCACGAGGCGCTCGGTCAATTCGCGCGAAGTCGGTACGGAGTGCACGGTCGAAAACCAGTGCAGCCGGCTCCACATCGGGCAGGTCGATCGTTTTCGGCCAACCCCGACATGGACTCCAGCCTGGCATCGCGATTCTGTGCTCGGTCCGCCAGCCTCCAGCTTGGCATCGTGATTCTGTGATCGTTCCGTCAGGCTCCAGCCTGGCATCGCTAAAGCCTGAGGATTCGAAGGATACCGGTCTCAAAGAATCGAAGCGGACAATGGAAAATTCTAGAAATTAAAATTTGAAAATTGCGATGAAAAAGGAGGTGCCCCCTGGCACCGCCTCAACATCTGAAGGGATCCGCCACTCGGCCGACAGCTGATACCCAATTACAGAGCCAAGGGATGCAAGCAATAAGACGGCACTTAACAAAACTTTGGCGCTCCATTCTTAGCGTTAGCGCTTCGATCGCCGCTGGAACGACTCCATCCATCACGCTGAACTTAATAATCGAAGGCTGGAACAGGCATCGATATAATTTTGGGCATCGACGAATTTAAAAATCGAACGAGACGATGGGAAACGAGGTGACCCTTGGCATGGCCGCCACGCCCGTTGCCGTCGGCCAATTCGCCGAAAGCTGATACCCGAGTGCAGCACTTGCTGGGATGACAAAAAGCACCCCAACAAGACCAGATTCCCCGTCGATACTGTTTGGCACGTTCTCCACGACCACAGCTGTGAGGATGGCGGCAATCGCGGCACCGCCAATCGTCGCGAGTAGCGAGCCATCCCACCCGATCCATTCGCCCACAGCCCATGCCGAGATAACGGTTCCAAGCCCGTAGCTGATCGCAAGGACAGGATAATTACAGGTTATAAGATCACCTGAATCGCGAGGACCGCCGCATCCAATCCGAAAACCCAGAAATCCCGTGACGAGCCCACCAACCATTGCCCCGCCAGTTTGCGCCAGACCCGACAACACCCGATTAGCCGGCTCGGAGTCCACCACTTGGGGCTCAGGATCTGGCTCCAATTTCACCGGACCCCGCAAGTCTTCATCCATCAAGGGTTGTGTAACTGGTGCTTCCGGCTTCTCTTGCGAAACTGGTGCTGAAGGCGGCGCTGCGAATGATGAAAACGAGGTCAAAATCATTCCCAACACCACAAAATTCCGAAAACAAAACATGGGTAAGCCTGAGTAAAATAGTTTTGGGTTTTCGCGAAGCGCGAGCCCACGTCTTCAAATCAAAATTTCAAATCAATCCGGTTGAACGTAGTTGCCGTGGGGGCGAGCAAGGCGTTGGAGCCGGTCGGCCAAGCCGCTGAACCGTGATAAACGAACGCGGCCGACGTCGGCACGCCAAGTCCAATCACCACGACCGCGGGGATAATACTCTGCGAAGCCGCCATCAACCCCGCGCCCACAAGAGCGGATATACAAGCACCACCGAGGGTCCCAGCCATCGTCGCCAATAAGGATCCATCCCACCCGATCCATTCACCGACCGCCCACACTCCAAGCGTCGTTCCGACAACCCCAACATTGGAGCCGCAAGATCGCCATCCCCTTTATAATAGGTATCGAGGAGATAAATCGGGGTGACCACCAATATCGCACCGCCTAATAGTCCACCACCGACCTGACCCAGACCACTCACGAATCGACTGGGTGCCTCAACGACCTTGGATTCGGTTTCCTGCGTCTCGATGGACGGATTGTCGGTAACTCGTGCAGGCGGGGCCGCGTCCGCAGAAACACTCGATTCAACGCTCACAAACATCGAAACAACAAATTTAATAAATGACGACATATGCGCTCCCTGAAATCCAAACAAAAAGAAAGAAATGAGACCTCAAAAATTAAAATGAACCACTGAAATCATCCTGGCTTTCGGAGCGAGGAGCACGTTGGGGCCTGAGCCCCAGTCTGCCGAGAGTTGATACCCGACCGCTCCTGCCGCCGGTAAACCGAGGATAAAAACCCAAAAAAAATTCGACTTAGAAATCGAACTGAAGAATGGAAACCGTTTTCGGACTCGGCGCCGAATAGGCAGATGCACCCGACCTCCAGCTGTCAGAAAGATGATATCCAGCGACGCCTCCAAGCGGCACAAGGGCTCCAAAAACTAATGCACCCATCTGACCGCTTCCTTCCATAGAGAGAATCGTAAGTGCGCCCATCGCTGCGACTCCCACCAACGTCGCCAGATAAGAGCCATCCCAGCCGACCCATTCGCCCACGCCCCATACGCCAATCGACACACCGCCAGCGCCCACGCCCAACGCCACCATATTTGGAGCGCCCACCTGGTCTGCCGCAAGCAAAAGCGCGACCCCCAACCCGAGACCGCCCACAACTTGGCCGACAACGCCTAAGGCGCCTGCCCCGTTCGAGCCATTTGACTCTTCAACTTCCACATCGCCATTCAGAAACGCCAGTTCACGCTCTTCTTCGGTTTGAGCCGTCGGTGCAGCGGTATGCAACGGCGTTTTGTCCTCAGACGCAATCACTTGCCGTGATTCACCCGCAGCCAAAGGCGGTGCCGCGAAGAGCCGTACAGGAACAAACAAAATCATCAGCGATAAATGACAGACCAAAAATTTAATGCCGTAGTTCACTTTCAAGTCCTTCAAACGCATCATTTAGAAAAAAGCCATATCAGCCACTCAGGAAAACCCTGAGCCTCGCTGGGATCGAGTGGAATAGTTTGCAAGAGGAGGGCCAGCTTTCGCAAAAACGACTGGCGAGTCTTTTTATCATCAGAGCGCTAGACTTATGGTTTTGGGAGCCCCGCATCACCACGAGGAAATTGGAGCAGGACTGCAGCAACACTAGGTTACGCGTACTCCATTGGCGTCTCGGAGGCTGGACCACCAAGAGCTAGTCTTGAGCAATTTTCGCGGCGGGATCGACTTGCTCGACCTCGATGAGCGGAGCCGGAGGCAGAGACGGCGGCGCCGCAAAGACCTGAACGGGCACGCTCACAATTTAGGCCACGTTTTCGATGTGCGTGATTCGGCTCGAACCCATAAGAGCCTTTAGAATTCGAAATAAACGATTGGAATCGACCTTACGCTCGGTACGACCGTCACTCGTGAGTTCTTGGGCCAATCGGCCGACAGTTGATACCCAATCGCGGATCCCGCTGGAATTCCAAGCAACGAAGTCCAGAGCACCCCGTTCTCGCCGTTGCTCGTTGAAGCGCCTTGCAGAGCCACAGACAGAACCACGACGCTAATAGCGAAGCCCGCGAAGGTTGCGAGCAACGAGCCGTCCCAGCCCATCCACTCTCCAATTGCCCAGACCGAAATCGGGGTGCCCAACCCGTAACCAAGTGCTGCCAACCCAAGGACACACGCAAGGTCGTCTAAGTTACTGCCTTCCTGACAAATCGCCGCGCCCGCAAAGCCTCCAAGAAAACCAAAGCCAATGCCTCCAAGAATTCCACCGCCTGTTTGAGCCAGACCCGCCACAAAACGGCTCGGTTGTTCGGAATATGATGTTTGCGGCGCTTCGCCTGAATCCCATAAATCGTCTTCAGATTGAGCCAATTTCTGCGCCCCTGGTTGCTCGGTCTTCTCTATCTTCTCGACTGCGAGAGGCGGAGGCGGAGGAGGTGGTGGTGGAGCCCCAAAGAGCTGAATCGGAACACTCATAAGTCCCACCACGAAATGGGCCACGATTATTTTTCGAATTCCATGCACTCGCAACCCTTTGGCAAGCCTAAGCAACAAGCCGAAAGTAATTCGGACGATGTTTTTCGGCAAGCGAGTTCACATGCCTGAGGTGCACGCCGTCCATGCGTCGATCTGAGGCTGAACCGAATCCAGCAGTTTTTTACCTTCCGGATACGACGCCAAATCCCCCTGCCTTGCCAACATTCCGACACACGAGGTCGTGTAATCTATGTAGGGGTATGCGCCGTAGGCGCCTGGGCTCGACACCCTGCTGATGCCGGAACAATCGTAGGTGGCTGATGCGCACTCAAGCCAAAAACCAAAGCCGTAATGCCAATCTTGTCCGATATTTTCGAGAGCTGGCGATTTCCTGATTTCAACCCCAACAGTATGGTCCTGCAACACCTGTCTTTGCAGGCTTTCGGAAAGTAATTCTCCCGAATAAAATGCTTCCAAAAAATCCAGATATTCGTCGCCGCGCCAATGCATTCCACCCGCAAGTCGCGGGTTTTGTTCCGACGGAAGGTCGTAAATCCCATTTGGGAAGAGCCCCGTTTCAGCTTGAAAACCTTCAAAAACCTCGCCCCAAGACGCCTTTCCAGATGCTTTGATCGCCATTAGACCGGCGACCTGAAGATGAGTATTGGTGTAGAAAAAACCAGTTCCGGGCTCGACCGGTGACGCCAAGTTATTATTGTAAATAATCTCAACACAGGCTTCAAAAGGTCGGCCTGGAAGACTCGTGCATGGCGCGTCTACCTCCAACCCCGAGGTGAAGCTCAATAGTTGGCCGAGCGTGATCTTGGACAACGGACTTGCCGCGTCCGAAGTCCAAAACGAAAGATATTTTTGAGGATTATCCGAAAGGTTCAAGACTCCTTTGTCCACAAGTCTTAAGATCGTAACCGCGGTCACCCATTTAGACGTCGACGCGCTCTCGTAGGTTTTAGAGGCCGAAGAATCGCCCACGCTGTGGACAAATTCACCACCGGCGGCGCATCGCAAGAGAAGCGCAAAATCAGTGTCGGTTGTCGCGGAGTCCAGCCCTTCTCGTAAGGCGGCTTCCTCGGCGGCACAGGCGACACCAGCCGTCGAGCCATTTGTTTGACCGGTCGTCTGATTATTAGTGGAGCCGGTCGTTTGATTATTCGTGAAGCCGGTCGTCTGATTATTCGACGACGGGTCTGCGACCTTCACGCCGTCATCAGAGCACCCCACCCCGAACGCCGTCAGCACGACGAAAAGAAATGAAAAATGTGCCCGGTTCTTCATGAATTAATCTCCAGATATTTCGCCAAATAAGTCTCGCAACGACACCCGACGAAGCTCGCCAGAATGCTCCAATTGCAGAGCCTGTAAAATGGATTCGACATGCCCGATCGTCCAGCAAGACTCGGGATCAAGGTCCTCAAGAGCAGGCCCTTCGATATTGAGCTCACAAATATCTCTGAACTCGATGGGTTCGGCCCCCTCGTCGTCAAACCAACGAAGCGGAAGCCCCTGAGTTCGACATACGTAGGGTCGCGCTTCGTAGATCCGACACTCCCCCTCGTCGCCCAAAAACACACAGCCGCTTGATGATGGGAGGCCTAAATCGACGTTCGCGAATTCGGCGAGGATACGTTCCGCCTCCACCTCGAACACGGTCAGACCGTCGATGCAACAGGCGTGGCATCCACGTTTGCATTGCATTCTGTCTTTATGGATCACGGCCTTTTTTTGCGCGAGCGCTTCGACTGCACGATGAACAGCTGCAACCTTTTCTGCGATCGTCGGCATCAGCCTTTCACCCTGGCCAGATAGGCCTCAAGCTCTTTTCGAACCGGATCGGTGACGCAAAGATGAATTATTTTGTAGGCATCACGACCCAACAAATGGACCAAATCGCTGACCTGTTCGATGGGCACTACACGGCCATCTCGCTCGATGATCGGGATATGCGAAGGAGTGGCCTCAGAGGTGGGGTCATAAGGCTTGTACGGCGTGTCAGACGCCCGATCCAACAAGACCGCATAGTCGGGATTCAAGCCCATTTTACGGGCAATCTGTTGAGCCTGGTCGTACGCACGAGCAATTCCCACAGGGTCGTTGGGATCGAGCGTTATCGTCTTGTAGAGCTTACGGTTCAGCAAACCATTAGCAAGCGTCACCAACACCTCGTCGCTGTCTTTGCTCCAAGCTTTTAAGGCGACCCAAATATCGGTGTCATCCAAAGAAACAAATTCTGGAATCGAGAGCGTTTTTCCCTGAAGTAATTTGGCCAAAGTGGGGTCGACTGGGCGCGCAAATTCGTGCCCTTCGTCCAATAACTGCCCAGCACGACGAAGTGTCGCCTCGAGCATTTTTTCGGCCGAACGCACTGTTCGATGCAAATAAACCTGTTTGAACATATGGAAACGGGCAATCAGATAGCCTTCGACGGCCTCCTTTGCGCGTGCGCTCACCGCCAAACGGAGCGTTTCTTCGCCCTGCGCATTCACGCCCCGATAGGTGCGGAACAGGGCGTGGATTCGCTCAAAATCATAGAGCCCGATTTTGACGCCAGTGGCCAAACCATCGCGCAAAATATAATCCAGACGGTCGGCGTCCAACTGCGACGACACGATATCCAGAAAGACATGGCGTTCGCGCGGGAATTCCTGCCTGGGACCAAAATAGGCCGAAACTCGTGCAGGCAGCCCCGGGTCAAACGCCTTCAACACCGCGTGCACGTCGCTCGTTTCGTCGTCGATCATCGCCCGCGTCAGGGCCTCGTGATGAATGCCGGTGACCTTTTCGATCGCGTGGCTAAACGGCCCATGACCAATATCGTGCAACATCGCCGCGGCCAGCACCTCCACCCGGTCCAAGGGCTCGTGGATCTCCAACGTTGCCAGAATCCGGCGCGCCACGTGGGCTACACCCACACTGTGCTGAAACCTTGAATGTTCGGCGCCATGATAAACCAGATGCGCAAAACCGAGCTGACGGATCCGGCGCAAACGCTGAAAAGTAGGCGTCAAAACCAGATCGTAGACCAACTTATCGACTGGATCATCGAGGTCGAAAGAGATGATGTCGTGAACGGGATCACGGAAAAGCTTGGGTCTCATGATTCAGACTCGGTCGCGCGACGCAGACGGTCCCAAATCGCCTGCCATTTGGCAGTCGTGGGCGGCGGATCGACAATAATATACTCGCACCCAGCTTCATCCATCATGTGCAGCGCATCGTAGAGTTCACGCGCATACCCGTCTGGGTCCGTAGGCATCACTCGGCAAAGTCCGCCGCCTTCAAGACGTGAAAAACCAACAACCCCAACCCTTGGAGAATTAAAGGCTTTTCTCAGTTCCGGATCGCCGATGATCACCTTTGCTTCTGGGGCGTAGTGCCGACGCGCCTGCCCAGGCGATGACGCCGCAACACCTTCGGTGACCTCGTCATAGTAAGGGTCAAGTTCGGGCAGCACTTCCTTGAGCGTATCCACCGAAATCATCCCGAGCCTCAAAACGCGTGGCCGTCCAACCAGCGATAAGACGGTCGATTCTAACCCAACCTCGGTAGGCCCTGAATCGACCACCCAATCAATTTCGTTGCTCAGGCCTTTCAACACGTGTTCGGCCGTCGTTGGCGACACACCCATGTACCGATTGGCCGAGGGCGCCGCGACGGGGACACCGGCGAGCTCAATCAGGCGCCGAGCGACGGGATGGCGAGGAATTCGAACCCCGACCGTGTCGAGCTCAGCGGTCACGATGCCCGGAATCAATGCATTTTTTCGGAGAACCAAAGTCAGTGGCCCAGGCCAAAATCGCTCGGCCAATTGCTGCGCACAATCTGGCCATTCACGAACCACTGAACTCACGTCATCAAGGCTTGCAACATGGACGATCAAAGGGTTCGTGGGCGGCCGCCCTTTCGCCTCAAAAATCCGTCCCACCGCCTTTGCGTCCAGAGCGTTGGCACCAAGTCCGTAGACCGTCTCTGTGGGAAACGCCACGACCTGCCCCTCACGGAGCGCCTCGGCGGCAGGCATCAGGTCCTCAGACGAGGGATCATTTGCGTCAACAACGATGCGTTTCATGCGGCGTCTCCAAGCAGATTCGCCTGCGGCTGGACCGCCCAGCCTTTTTCGTGGGCCTCTTTGACCAGCTCAGCCGCCGATCCTGTATCGATCACCATCGCCAGACCGGTAGCGGCTCGAAGCATATGCAAATCAGTTTCCGAATCTCCGAATGCAAAGGTCGGTGGCATGCCGATATCACGAATGATCGCCTCGGCCTTCCCTTCCATGAACATCGCCGGCGCAATCAAATCCGCCGATAATCGGCGGTCCTGCGTTTGAACTCTGTTGCCGATCACACGCTCAGGATTAATCCCAAACCGCGGCGCAAATTGAGCCACCGTCCAATAATTTGAGGCCGAACAAATCCACACCTCAACGTCCTCGGCCTGAAGGCGTTCGATCAATTCGCGCATCGGCTGCAACATTCGTATGCCGCGCGTGAACGAAATCACCTCGCCACGCCCCGTATGAACGGTCTCTTTTTGAATCTCGCGCGCCAATTCACGGCGAATCGCTTGTTCACTCATGGCTGACATGTCGAGCTCGCTAAGCCCCACATGAAGCGTGACCGCCCACGAATAGCAGGAACGTTTGCCATCCCTTTCGAGCTTACGAGAATAGAGCGCGCTCATTTCTGAACGGTATTGCGCGAACACCGGGCTCTCAGCCCGTTCCGCCGGATCCATCGACATCGCGCGCAGCGCAAGCTCACGAATCTCGTCACGACCGTCGTCTTCGTCGATCAGCTCCCAAAATGCATCCAGGTCATACCGGTACAACACTTCGTCGATCAAATAGTACGAAAAAAGCTCGCCTACATCGTTGAAAATCAACGTATTATCAAAATCAAATACGGCTACCCTACGCCCTTGTGACTGGGTGCTTTTTAGGGCCGACTCGATAAGAGCGGACACGGCTGGTGAAAAGGTCGTCATTTTCGATCTCCAAATTGGCGACGATGTTTTTCGTCTTTCTCAAGCACCCAGGCAAATACGTTCAACGCATATTCGCCCGCGAACAAAGTGAGTTCGCCTCCAACCGTAGGGCCGTCGGTTCGCCCTTCCCACGAGACCGGAAACGGCTCGTCGATATAGCGAGTAGATCCTTCGTAGGTGGTCGATTGCCAGCCACCAAATACACGAAAAGCCACCCATGGAGCATGATAATACACGACGGAGAGGTCTGCGCGTAACGTGCGAGCCGCCTGAAGTTCGACACCTCCACTCGCCCACAACTCCACTTGTCCTTTCCTCATTTTCTTGAGCGGCGGGTACCCGAAACTCATGCCTTCCTTGGTCGACCAAAGGCGCAACAAAGGCACATCAAGGCTCAACGTCCGACGCGTTTCCCGCGTATGGGTCGCGTCTTTGGCTCCCCGATCGTCAACGATTTCTTCGTTATGAATGAACTCTTCGGTCGGCAGCAAGAGTCGTACAAAACGCACGTCAAGAACCACTCCCGCCCAGAACACATCGGCCGATGCATTCACATCAGCCGAAACGCCTCGCTCGAACGGATGGTCGCTGCCCCATTGATGGCGATAGCCCGTAACGCAGCCACTCTGGGCGAGCGAGAGCAGAACCAGCATGAATTGTGTTGCTCGTGACATCAGCGGTTGCATTTCACTTTGTGGTTGGTGTGTCAACTTACCCCTCCTGCCGCTGCACAATTTGGCCAAACCACCCTATTCAATCATTCTCAAACCCCCAACAAACCTGTTCAAACAGATTAAAGGAACGGGAAAACCATCCAAAACACACGAAACATAAATAAATAAACCCAAATAAAACAACATGATAATCAATAATAACACCGCCCTGTTCAAAATGAGCTTGAATGCTGTTCAAAACCTATTCACAATACTCCTGTGATTAAGAACCTCTTTGGAGTATCCAAATGAACGAACAAGAATTGATTGAAGGACTTCGCGCTAAAGACCCAGCGGCAATCGAGCACCTTTACGGCGAATACAAAGGGCGAGTGCGGTCGGTCGTGAAGCGGTTTATTCGTGACGAGGGCGACGCGGAAGAAGTAGTACAAGACACGTTCTGGACCGTGTACCGCAAAATTGAACTGTTCAGAGAAGACTCCGCGCTATGGAGCTGGATGTACCGTATCGCTGTCAACGCCTCAAAAATGCGACTTCGAAAGTATAAGCGAAAGCCCATTCCGGTCGATGAAGAGGTGATGAACGTGATTCGTGCCAAAGAGAGCATGGGCTTTCTCGACACTCGCCCAGACCAACAGTTGGCGATCAAGAACATGGTCGCAGAGCTTCATGATTTTCTGCAGGAATGCGACGAAGTGAACAGGCAGCTGTACATCGAAATGGAAATGGAAGGCGTATCCAAAGAAGAGATCGCGTTGAAATTGGATCTGACGATTCCAGCGGTCAAAACCCGGTTGCATCGCATGCGAGTCGGCCTTCGAGAACGATTGGCCCCTCACCATATGGCCGGCTGAAAAAGTGAGTTGTCATGACGGACGCAGAAAACACACACGGAATGAATATCGGTGCGCTCTCAAAAGCCACAGGCGTTCCTGTTGAGACGTTGAGGACGTGGGAGAGGCGTTATGGCTTCCCCAACCCAACCCGAGATGACCACGGCCATCGAGTCTACAGCATCGACATGACGGAACATGTTCGGATGGTCGAAGCGGCGATTAAGGCCGGGCATCGCGCATCTTCGGCCGTGGCGATGGACCTAGAAACGCTCACGGACCTTTTTGGAAGTTCGGCTGGCGAAGAATACGATTTTAGAATCTCGAACGCCGATCCGCACACGATTCAACCCTGGCTCGACGCCACAAGAGATTACGACGGCGAGACACTCGAAAGCCTTTTCCGACGCGATTGGGCTAACCTAGGTGGGATGGAATTCCTCAAGACGCGCGTTCATCCCTTCCTCGTCGAACTCGGCCTGGCCTGGAGCGAACAACGCCTGGAAATTGGTCACGAACACTTCGCAAGCGAACGACTTCGTGACTTCCTGACATCACTCTGGCGACCTTTGAGCGATCGCAACACAGGACCCCATGTCGTGTGCGCAACCTTGCCTGGCGAAAGTCATTCTTTGGGACTTCAAATGGCTGCGATGACCCTGTCGATCGTGGGTTGCCGCGTGATGTACCTTGGAGCTGACACCCCCATTCAAGACCTGGCGGACGCAGCGACGTCTCATGCAAGCGCGGCCGTTTGTGTGAGCATTTCGGTCGCTGCTGACAGGTTCACCACCGTAAGCGACCTCTCCAGACTTCGGGCAACCTTGCCATCGAATATATCACTGGTGATCGGCGGAGCAGGCGCTCGTCAGGGGATTCCGGCAGTCGAGGTGTTTAACAATCTGGACGGATTATTGGCCTGGGGACACTCCGTCGTAGACCCTCAACACGGAGGGACTCCATGAAACGCCTGTGTTTTTGCCTCGCGCTTATCCTTCCCAGTCCGTCCTTTGCCGCGGACACCCCGCCACAGGTGGCCGGGACTTGGGCCCAGATACAGATTCAAACGTCGATCGCCTCCATCCCCTTCGCGGGTGAAGTGGTCTCTCACACGATGGCGATCCTGCGGGTGGTGATTGAACAAGACTCAAGACGCCTCAAAATTAGCAGCACGCCGTGTCATATCGCAGTCGATTCCGAAATCGACATCGTTCGAACGGTGGTGCCATCTGCCATGATCAAGGCCATCGGGACGCAAGAGTTCAAAGCACGGCTCAAACCAGGCAATGCGGGCTGGGTCTATTACCAGCCGCCCGTGATGCAGACGTTGGGCGTCAACCTTGCGGATAAGTGGAAAGACACCATGCCGATCTCACCCAATGACCCACGATTGATCGACGCGGATGCCGACGGGAAACCAGGTGTTACCGTACGCATCGAAGGCATCATCGACGGCGCCATCTATATCGCTCAGCGCTCTTGGTCCCGCCTCGAAGGCATCATCACGTCCGATCGAATCAAAGGTTCGCTGACTTGGCAAACCGACCAAGCCGTCTTGGATGCGACCTCCTCCATGCTTTCGAATTCTCCCCAGACGCGGCCATCCGCCCTTCCCAACGCCAATTATTTCCGGGCGATTCGTGTGACTCCCGAAACGACCTGTGAAGACATCCTCAAGATGCCGCGCGACCAATTCGACTTTTAAGCCCACCTTTGACCGCGTGTTCGCATCAAAGAGATGACCCTCACGTGGACATGACATGACCCAGTTTCTACGCAAAGCCAAGATGCCGGTTTCGGCAAAATCCCTCTTCGATTGGCACGCTCGACCAGGCGCTTTCGAACGTCTTGTACCGCCCTGGGACGACATCGAGGTCGTGCATTCAGACCACAGCATTAAAGACGGCGCACGCCTGATCATGCGCATCCAAAAGGGCCCGGCACATGTCACCTGGGAGGCCCTCCATCACGATTTCATCGATGGGGAGCGATTCACGGACACCCAAGTCCGTGGCCCGTTTGCCAGATGGGTCCATACCCATCGCGTCGAAACAGAGGGTGACCACAGTGTTTTGATCGACGACGTTGACTACGCCCTACCACTTGAGCCGATCAGCGAGGTCGCCGCCGGGCAGACAAAGGCGGTGTTGGACCGTATGTTTGATTTCAGACATCGCCGAACATTCGATGATCTGACCAGGCACGCCCTCTACAAGGATAATGAACCCATGAAAATCGCAATCACCGGCGCATCCGGTCTGATCGGCAAGGCTCTCACTGCCTTTCTGACCACGGGCGGACACGACGTTCACCCCCTCGTCCGACGCTCAGCCAAACCGGGACAGATTCTTTGGGATATCCGGGATCAAACGATCGACGCAGCGGCGCTCGAGGGCATGGACGCGGTGATTCATCTGGCCGGTGAGCCGATCACGGGTCGTTGGACCGATGAAAAGAAAGCGCGAATCCGCGAAAGTCGCGTCGCCGGGACGACCTTGCTTGCCACGACTCTTGCTGGCTTGAAGAACCCTCCCAAGGTTTTCGTTTCTACCTCCGCCGTCGGTTTTTATGGAGACCGCGGAGCTGGCGAACTCGACGAAACGAGCGGCGTGGGCACGGGCTTTCTTGCCAACGTGTGCAAAGCCTGGGAAGACGCGGCACAGCCCGCAGCGGACGCCGGAATCCGAGTCGTCCATCCGCGAATCGGCATCGTCTTATCGCCGAAGGGCGGAGCGCTCAAGGAACTGCTGCTTCCGTTCAAACTCGGAGCAGGCGGGGTCGTAGGGTCTGGCGATCAGTACATGAGCTGGATTTCTTTGGATGATATCGTCGGCGCGTTTTTGCACGTGATTCAAAACGATGAACTGAGTGGACCTGTCAATTTCACAGGTCCAAAGCCAGTGCCAAATCGAGCCTTCGCCAAGACGCTTGGGCACGTGCTTCATCGGCCTTCTTTCATTCCCCTGCCCGCTGCAGCCGTGAAGCTCGCCATGGGTGAAATGGGAGAAACCTTGTTATTAGAGGGCGCCAACGTCGTGCCCAAAAAACTTCAAATTTCTGGGTTTAAGTTCCTGCACCCGTCACTCGAAATCGCTCTGCGCGCTGAACTCGGGCTCTGATTATTCTGCGGCCGCCATGCTTCGTTCCCGGTCCGCATCCAGTTCATGCAAATACTGGTCGCCCGACAGACCGGTAGCATCAGCCCCATGCATATATTGCAGCAGGCCTGCGGCATCGTAATGCGGCAGCATGCGGTCGGTCAGAAGGCCAATCGTTCGCAAATTTGGAACCAAACGCGAGAACATCACCTGACGAAATTCGTGCAGGCCTGGCATGTCCAACACGAGCTCGCGCCACTGACGGCGTGACATTTTGTGCTCGAACCACTCTTCGTAAACTTCGTACATCATGAAGCGGTTCTGCATCAGCAACGAGACCTCAAAAACCCAGTCCTCACGTTCACGGCGCTCTCGCTCAGAAACCCCCGTGGTCAAATGCTCTTTGAGCGCCAGAACTCCGTAATGTACGTGCCGGGCCTCGTCTCGAATCACGTAGCGTAAGAGGTTCTTGAGAAGCGGCTCTTCGGTCCACTTGTAGAGCATGCCAAATGCGCCCAGTGCGAGGCCCTCAACCATGATCTGCATCCCCAGAAACTTCATGTCCCAACGTGAGTCGGACACCACGGAATCGATGATCGTAAAGAGGTTGTCGTTGATGATGTAAAGCTTCTCCAATTTCTCGTCGATATACCGATGAAAAACCTCCACATGACGACCTTCGTCAACGACTTGCGTTGCGCCGTAGAGTTTGCCGTCCATCCATTGCACCGACTCCGTCACCTGAGCCGCGGCATAGAGTGCGCCTTGTTCTCCGTGCAAGAACTGCGAGAGCATCCATGCCGAAATATCATGCAGTAAAGCGCGCTTTTCTTTGCTGTTTAGCCGGATTCCGTACTCCGCCGCACGATCCAAACAAATAAAATGGTCGGGTATTAATTTCACGTCCGGACTGCGCGGATCAACGCCGATGCTCCAATCCAGATCCACCTCACCATCCCATTGCCCCTGTTTTGCGCGTGAATAAAGATCACGCATTTCCGGAAAATCAGACGTGTACGTCCAATCAAAATGCGCCGCGTGACCAGAGACCATATCGGTGGTGGGAAGCTCGCCAAGCCGCAACACAAAACCGCGAGCAAACGACGGCAAAAACCCCGCCATCACCCCCGTGTTCTGAACCGCCGACAGCATATCTACGACCTCAAGCAGAGGCTCCACTTTTCGCCGAACATGAACCGGCATCAGGTCCATCATTTTTGCCACTCGGTGCATCATCGGCTCTCCTATCGTCGCAGTTTCAGTGGACCTGAAGGACGCCCGACACACGCCAGACACCACCCGTCCTCAATTTCTTCGTCGCTCAAGCACACGGCCTCGCGGTCCTCGTAAGTCACGTCGCCGTCCACCACCTCGAGCATGCAGGCTCCGCATCCGCCCAACGTGCAACTGAAGTCTAGGTCCAACCCTGCACGCAAACCGGCCTGCAAAATGGTCTCGTCAATCCCCACCACAAAATGCGCCCCGTCTTCGAAACTCACCTGAAACGAACCCAGACTCTTTTCCGCAACCAGCCGAACAGGAACACTGCGCGCCACCGAAGCCATACGGCGTTCGACCCGCCCAGACCGCGGCACGGTGATCTTGTGACGAGGTTCCGTAAAACTTCGCCGAAGGGCCAACACATCGGCCTCCAAACGCTGAGCGACGACCCTCAGGCTCTCTGGTAGAAAGACTCTCAACCTCACGGGTTCTCCACTTGGCCAGCTCGTTAATCAATCACGCGCTGGATTAATACTCCATCATGTGATGGAATTCGTCAAATCACGGCAGGAAGTCCAGATGGCACGCCAAAAAGCTACTCGCGCCAACGGTCAGGCAACTCAGGCTCGAGTGATCGAGGCCGCCACAAATATGTTTGCAACCTCAGGTTACGAGGCCACATCGCTGCGCCAGATCGCGGCTGCTGCGGCCATCGATATCGCGACGCTAAAATACCATTTTGCGGACAAACAGACGTTGTTCGGGGAAATCTACCGCATCGGGCATCATGAGTTTCTGGGCGTGATTTCGCCCTTCCTCGACGAACTCGAAGCTGTGCAATCGCGTGAAGCTTTAAGTGCGTTAGTCGATGATTTTGTCGTGGCGATGCACGACTTCATCGAAAGCAGCCTGCCCTTTGTGCGCATGACGCTCTTTCGAATGCTCGAAGGTTCCGAGGACGTGATCGTGCTCGAAGAAGAGTTGCAGGTGCTCGCGATCTCCCAGATCAACTCCAAATTCCGGGCGCTGGTTGAGCGTGGACTGGTCGAAGATTTCGACACACGCGCATTTGTGGTGTTTTTGGTCGCTTCATTTTCGACCTGGCATATCACCGGCCGAGTCAAACCCCACTGGCTCGAAAAGCCCGGACTCGACACCAAAGCTGGGCGGGCTCGATCGGAGGCTTTTTTCATTTCGCTCTTCGAGAAGTTCCTTGGGTTATCGACTCTGCGTTGACCCACACTGGCTCTGCGCTGTAAACCGCATGCATGGCTCGACAACTCAGACAACTCAACGTCTTTATCGACCACCGCGATGACTTTGTTTTCGCACAGGTTCTTGGAGATCCCGAAGTTTCTGCCCTGGCAGACACCTCCGAACACGCACTCGAAAACCTCAAGGGGCTCGCGGAAAAACTCCTGCGTGAAAATCCGAGCCGGTTCGCGGCCGAACTTGGTGACCATGAGATCATGGTCCGCCACCTACGACTGAGGCTCCCCGCCGCCGAGCGTGGCAGACTTGTCGAACTCGACCTGAACCTCTTTGCCGTGTGTGAACGCAGACCCCTTGGTTTTGTGGTTCACCTGCCTCAACTCAGCCTTCAATTCCCACTCAGACACCTCGACGAGCTGGAATCCGTCAGCGCAGAACACCTTCGCGATCGTGTTCCCACCTACGGACGGCTCGAAGCGTTCAGTGGACTGGGCGAGAACCTCACTCGTGCCGCAGGTAACGACCGCATCTCGCGAGCACGTATTGAGCGCATGACGCTCAAATTCAAGCCCGAGAAATCGTCCGAAACCACCGAAGAAGACGACGCCGCAACGCTGAACGCCGTGGGGGAACTCGTCAATAAACGAGTCGCCCGAAAAGACGCACCTCGCGCCTTCGAACGACGCGCCGAAGTCGAAACCTTACTGGATTATCTGGCCGAACCCGCCGAACGAAGCGTCCTGCTCACGGGACCTCAAGGCGTCGGGAAAACCGCCATCGTGCACGAAGCCGTCTACCGAATCGTCAAAGGTGAGGCGCCCGACGAACTTCAAGATGTCCCCGTCTGGCAAATCAGCGGAGGCCGGCTGATCGCGGGCATGCGCTATCTGGGACAGTGGCAAGAACGCGTGATCGCGTTGATCGAAGAGGTCAAGGAACGCGGCGCGATCCTTTTTGCCGAAAACCTGATCGAATTGTTGGAAACCGCCGGAAACGAAAAGCACAGCCAGGGCATACCAGGCATGTTGCTGCCGCATATGCTCTCGGGCGATTTGGTGATCATCACCGAGGCCAGACCAGAGCAAATCGCAAGGGCAGAACAATCTCACCCAAGCTTCCTGCGCGCACTTCGACGCCTACCTGTTGAAGGCATGTCCGCCGCCAAAACCGACATCGTACTCGACCGCGTATCTTTCCGACTCGGACGGGAATTCAACGTCCGACTCGCCGCCGAAACTCGCACGAGTATCCTCGAACTTACCGCACGATTTCGTTCATCCGCGGCCCTTCCCGGCCCCGCGGTTGAACTCGCTGAACGCATGGCGAGAACCCATGCGCGCAAAGCCGATATCGTCGCGGGTGAGGACCGGCCGATCCTACTGCCAGAGCACGCTCTGGATGCCTACGCGTCCATGACCGGCCTGCCGCGCGACCTGCTTGATCCCAAGTCAGCGTTTGAAGTCGGTGCCATGAGGACCCACTTCCAGAACCAAATCTTCGACCAACCCGAAGGCGTCGACGCCATCGTACGTCTTGTCACGACGTTGCGGGCAGGACTCAACAGTCCAACTCGGCCCCTGGGCTCCTTCTTGTTCTTGGGACCTACCGGTGTCGGAAAGACGCAGACCGCACTATCACTAGCCGAGTGGCTCTTTGGCGCCAAAGATCGCCTGACTCGCTTCGACATGAGTGAGTATCAAGATCCATGGTCGGCCGGGCGCCTAGTCGGACGCTACCAAGGTGAACAAGGCGAACTGGTTCGCCGAGTACGCGAACAGCCCTTCCAGGTGATTCTGCTCGACGAAATCGAGAAGGCGCATTCGAACGTTTTCGATTTCCTCCTGCAGGTTCTTGGCGAGGGACGCCTCACCGACGCACTTGGACAGACCGTATCGCTGACCTCCTGCGTGATCATCATGACGTCCAACTTGGGCGCTGGCGGACCCTCAAGTCTTGGGTTCTCGTCGAAAACCGACGACTCCGTCCGAAAGGCCGAGGTCCAACACTACATGGGAGCCGTCGAGAAATTCTTCAGACCCGAGTTTGTCGGCCGAATCGACGAAATCATCCCCTTCCGCTCCCTTGGCGAACGCACCGCTCGACGGCTGACCGAACGTGCGCTTGAACAAGCGTTTGCGCGCGAAGGACTTGTCAGACGGCGGATCAGAGTGCGGGCAACCGAAGACGTGATTCTCTATCTGATTCGGGTTGGATTCGACGCAAAATATGGCGCACGGCCGCTGCGTCAAACGATCGAAGCTCATATCACCGCGCCGCTCGCCAAATTTTTGAGTGAAGAACGAGGGCTCGAAGACCTTTCGTTGGTTTTCGGACTCGAAAACGGCCAGCCTGCCATCGAACTCGCCGTCTAGGGCGGTTGTCGGAGTCTGCCCTCTGCATTAGAGTGGCCGCTCAGTAGGATTCCGTGTGCCGAACGAAACCCCGAAAGACGAAACCAACGTTGAAGCCGCCATGCAGGCGTTTCACACTCGCCTTCAAGAGGCCGGGCTGAAATCGACGCGTCAACGTGATGTGATCGTCGAGAAATTCTTCACGCTCGATAAACATATCAGTGCCGACGAGCTCCTTGACGAAGTCCGTCGAGAAAAGCCAGGTATTGGCTACGCAACGGTCTATCGAACCCTGAAGCTACTGGTCGAACAAAATTTTGCGGTCCCAAAAAACTTTGGTGATGGCACGACCCGCTTCGATCCCATTCATGGCCAAGAGCCCGACCACGACCACCTGATCTGCGTTGATTGTCGGCGAATCATCGAATTCAACGACGAGAGCCTACACGTTCAACTTGAGAAGACAGCCACCGAACTTGGCTTCTCGTTGAGACGTAAAAAAATCGAGCTCTACGCAGAGTGCACGACTCGTAATTGCCCGCATCGCACCTGAACGTGCTTTTCGATTGTCGCTTCGAAAACGCGATGATATGCCACGGCCAAATCTCGCGCCCCGTAAAGGGCATCCTAAAGTCGACAAGAATGTCTGTTTTCAAGAACGGTTGAGCTATGAAAGACGATTTTTCGTTAAAAGGTGAAATCATCGAGGCCCTCGAATCCATCACGGATACGGCCACGAACAAGAACCTCGTAGATGCTCACATGGTCGAGGCGGTTAACGTCGCAGCCGGCATTGTGGACCTCGTTATCATCGTAGCCAAAGACCGAGCCCGCGAAGACCGGATCGCGCTCGAGGACGCGATCTACGACACAGTCGAAGCCGTTGATGGCGTGCGAGAAGTCAAAATCAAATTGATGTCTCCCGAAGCCATCAAAAAGGAAGCCAGCGGCGAAGTCGAGCCCGCACCTGCACCGAAACCAGCTGCACCAAAACCAGCTGCGGCCGGAAGCGTGCCCTCTTCATCGCCCATCGAAGGCGTGAGCAAAGTCATCGCCATTGCCAGCGGCAAGGGCGGAGTCGGCAAATCGACTGTTGCTGCCAACGTAGCGCTCGCGCTCAAGAAACTCGGCTACCGCGTCGGATTGCTTGACGTCGATATCTACGGGCCCAGCCTTCCGACCCTTTGGAATCACTGGAAAACCCGCCGTTCGCGAACGACGCATTGTTCCTTTGGAGGCCATGGGCCTCCGCGTGATGAGTCTCGGCTTCCTCATGGAAGACGACACCCCCGTCATCTGGCGCGGACCGATCGTCACCGGAATCATTCGTCAATTCCTCCGAGATGTGGATTGGAGCGGGCTCGATTACCTGATTGTCGACATGCCTCCAGGCACCGGCGATGCCCAATTGGCGCTCGCTCAGACCGTCCCAGTCGACGGCGCGGTGATCGTAACGACACCTTCAGACCTTGCCCTGATCGACGCTGCACGTGGCCTTCAGATGTTCAAGACCCTCAACATCGAGGTTCTTGGTATCGTCGAAAACATGTCGAAGTTCATTTGCCCAAGCTGTGGAACCGAGAGTTTCATTTTTGGACAAGGCACGGTCGAAGTGGAAGCCAAACGCCTGGACACCAAGGTGCTCGGCAGCATTCCGCTCGACATTGAAGTCCGAAAGAGCGGCGACGAAGGCCGCCCCATCGTTGAATCAAACGACAAGAGCCCAGTCACGCTGGCGTTCATGGCGCTCGCTGAAGCGCTTGTCGCTCAGATGCCGCTCGAAGCGCCCGATGAAAAGGCGTCTGGCAAGAAAGGGCTCTTTTCGTTCCTAAAGGGTTAACCTTGCCTCCATAGGGTTGACGCAGGTATAGTGAATGCGCCAATCCTTGCCTAAGGGCTGCATGAAC
>Ga0100388_10001068_pt1 | contig 24304 bp, 30 predicted proteins | sample CryGeymeta201512_FD_81536 | JGI IMG/M metagenome (GOLD analysis project Ga0100388, IMG submission 81536) | Groundwater microbial communities from Crystal Geyser aquifers in Utah, USA - Crystal Geyser metaG 2015-12 | ecosystem: Environmental > Aquatic > Deep subsurface > Groundwater | place... | reverse complement strand
CACCAAAAAGGAAGTTTACCGAAAATGATAGAGGGCATCTTTCTCCAACAGAGATGGAGGTTTTGGAAGAAGTTTCGAGGGAATTTAGGGACAAGAAAACAGACTATCTAGTAGAAATGTCTCATAAAGAGGCGCCCTGGAAAGAAACAGAAAATTTGGAAAAAATCCCATATACTTTGGCCACGCTCGACAAGGATTGCAAAGTTGATAGAGAGCAAATAGAACTCTTCCTGAAGTTGTGGTAGAATGGCCCCAGAATGCCCACCTCATTATTACTATTTGGGTCCGTGTTTTTGTATAAAGAGTCTATGTATATCTATTTAGCTGGAACTGACGAGGTTTGGTACGCTGCAAAAATCTTAGATAAAGAACAAAGTGTTCAGGTAAAACGTTTTACTGATTCCCAGATTCGAAAAAATAGAGAAAATCTTAGGAAAGATAAGATTTTTTGTTTTGTCGAGCTTAAAACAGAAGAATTTAAAGGCCGAATTGCACACCTTGGGGAAACAGAACATGATACTTGGGCTGAAACTCCGAAAATTATAGAAACAGGATTGGATCCTGAGGACCTAAAGTCATTAAAGAATGAGGTAATGGCAGAAGGAGCACCGGTTCCTTTTGCTCTTCCGAAACTTATTAATGATATTCCGGTATAAAGGTTAATATTTACAACTTTTCAAAAAAATGACTTCTTCCCTATTTTTTCCTTCGGCAAAATATGAGAAATCTTTTCCTTCGGCTCGGCTCAGGATCTTCGATGTGCCAGAATCAAGCTGTGAAAAGGATTATCAGGAAAATTAAACTTTTTACAACAAAGCTGTTTTTAAGGCTTAAAGGTTATATCAAGAAACTTCTTTTTCCCCTTTATCTGTTTCCCATTAAACTTGTTACTTATTCGGCCTATTATTTTGTGAGATTTTTGACCAAATTATTGTTTGCCTTTATTGGATTGATTATCGATTGTCTGGTTTTTCCCTTCAAGGGTTTGAAGAATTTTTTAAAATCAATTTTTATTGCCGGCGTGGTTTTGTATTTAATTACCTCCTTGTTTGTTATTGGCGATTATTTAACCAAGCAATACGGTTGGTGGGGAAAGTTTCTTTGTTCTTTCGGAGTCCAGCGTAAACTTCAGGATTCTACGGTGAGGATTGTAGGGGGGTATTCAGAGGGGTCCGGTTTTTTTATAGCCGAAAATCAGGTCCTGACCAAGTTGATACCTATGGAGGTTTAATTCCCCACGGCGGTGGCTGTTTTTCCGGCAAAGACCCGACCAAGGTTGACCGTTCGGGAGCTTATATGTGCCGCTTTGTGGCCAAAAATATTGTTGCCAAAGGTTTGGCCAAACAATGTCTGGTTTCCGTCGCTTATGCAATCGGTAAAGCCGAACCCCTAATGCTCGAGGTTAAAGACGAAAAAGGCAAAAGCCTAACGGCGTTTGTTAAAAAGAATTTTGATTTTCGGCCGCGGGCGATCATCGAAAGATTAAATTTACAACGGCCGATTTATCTCCAGACTGCCGCCTACGGCCACTTCGGGAGAAGCGGATTCCCTTGGGAACAAATCAAATTTGGTACACCTCCGAGGTGTACTTTAGTACTTTAGGTGTCTAATTTCCTCCCTTTCCATGAAAAGCCTGATGAACCTCCCTTAATTGTTTGTTGGTGACATGGGTATAGATTTGAGTCGTAGATATGTTTTTATGTCCCAGCATCTCCTGAACGCTTCTGATATCTGCTCCCGCCATCAGTAAATCTGTCGCGAAAGAATGTCTCAAAACATGGGGCGTGGCATCAACCGGAAGTTTGATTTTTCTGACATATTTTTTAAGCATTCTTTGAACCGATCGGGGAGTGAGGCGCATTTTTTCATCGGGAGTGGTCGGATCTGATTTTCCTTGGTGATGAATAAAAACCGGATTATATTTATCATCCCTTTCGTCAAGATATTTTTTCAGCCATTCGGCGGCTCTTGTTGAAAGAAAAACGACACGGCTTCTTCCGCCTTTGCCCATGACCCCAAATTCCCCTCTTTCCAAATTGATTTTGTCTCGATTTAAATTGGTTAGCTCCGAAACACGGAGCCCTGTGGAAAATAAGACTTCCAAAATCGCTTTATCACGCTTTCCTTGAATTGTAGAAAGACTTGGAGCGTTAAGAAGTCTATCAACCATTTCTCCACTAAGAAACTTAACTTGTCTGTCGGTAACTTTGGGAAGATCTATTTTGTCGGGAGCCATGACTTGATAATCATTCTTAATAAGCCATTTAAAAAAGCTTCGTATGGCAATCGCGTGATAACCCTGAGTATTTCTGCCCAGTCCCAAATTGGCTAAATAAACCCTATAAGCCCGAACTATATCCTGATTTATATCCTTAAGAGTTTGTCTTATATTTTGACTTTCCAGCCAATTATTAAATCTTCTTAAATAATGTCGGTAGTTTCTGATGGTTAGGGGAGAGGAGCCCCGTTCAACCTGAAGATATTCCAAAAACTCTTCGGCTTTCTTTCCAATCTCAGTACTATTTGATATAGGGGTGGGCATATTAAAAAGATACTAGTAATTAGATACTAAGATACTAAGTGAGGGAAGTCAATGACATTGTGCGACATTGCTTAACATCGCCGCTAAACGGATATAAATATCGGCTAATTTGGCAGGTTGCCGCCAATAGTGAACAGGGGTTAATATTCTTTCATCTTCCGGCGGTTTATTGACAATAGATAATTGCCAATAATTGCAATACAAGGCTAAATATGATCCCACCAAATCGATTTTAAGGCCTCTAATTTATTAAAGTCATACAACTAATCGTCCCGAAAGATTGGGAAAAAGATTATTTCCAATTTTTAAAAACTATTGCTTTATTTATCCCGTAGGGCAAAAAATGAACAGTATAGGGGGAGTCTTGTCTGGCAATATATTTTAAAAGTAAAAGCATTTTAGTTGGACGGGTGGTTCCAATTTCAAAGATTCCTAAATCGTCGGCATAGACCAAAACATCCGCAACACCTATGGAAACATCGACTTCCTTGGCGAAATCCAAACTAAGTGATTTTGCCCAATTAACAACTAAGTCTTTTCCTTCGCTATGCGTTTCAAAATTCTCTCTATCATAAAACGATAATGTTAAATTATTACTATTAAGCATGCCGGCAATTTCCTTTGCACACAAAACAGCATGGACCCCTTCCAAAGCCGGTCTTTCCGAAATTAAATAAACACCTTGAGCGCAGGGAAAAACAACATTATTTAAAATATATTATAAAGGATCATATTTTATAATCTTCATTGTTTTAAGGGGTGATATTTATGGTGGGTTTCTTCCGCAAATTTATCGGACGAGTGAACATACTTTGTGGTGGTATTAAGCGATTCGTGACCCAAAAGTACCTGAATTGCGGCCGGAGAGGCGCCTTGCTCGGCCAAATAAGTAGCAAACCCGTGCCTTAGTGAATGAGCCGAAGTGGGAACATTGATTCTTAATTTCTCCCGGTATTCTTTAATCTTGGACTGCAAATAGTTAGTTGATATTTTCTTATCCGATTTCTGGCTATTGGATCCTCTATAAGGAATAAATAATCCTTGTAGATTATCTTTTCTTAATTCAAGATATCTTTCCAGATAATTGGCGGCCCTAGGTGTCAGATAGACAAAACGCTCCTTTTTACCTTTACCCATAATGAAAATTCTGCCGGTGCCGTCAATATCACTTCTTTTAAGCTTGCAAAGTTCCGAAATACGCATTCCCGTTGAAAATAAAACCTCAAGCATAACATGATTTCTTAAACCAACTTTTTTATCTTTTTCTAAAACCAAAGGAGCCTCAATAAGCTTTACCAGTTGGTCAAATTCGGCTACTTTAGCATGTTTCTTTTCAGTTTTAACCAACTTAACCGCTTCAGCTGAAACCGGTATTGGATAATCAACATCAACCAGATACTTTAAATATGACCTAAGACTGGAAAGCATTCTGTTCATGCTGTACGACGAGAGTTTTACCACTCCTTTTTCCTTTTTTATTGAAGTCAATCTATCTTGTGAAGCTAAATAAGCTTTATATTGATTAATAACCATTTTATTTACCCTCTTAAACGAAGTGGGGGAGGCATCGGGAAGATTTGACAAATACTGGTTAAAAGTCTCTAAATCCCGTTCATAGTTATAAACAGTTTCTTCGGAATAATTTTGGGTCTTGATATAAAGCAGAAAATCATCAAAAAGAGGTAATAATACTTTTTCCTTATCCGACATAGACTTTTAATAGGGAATAACACCCCCGTGTTTAAGCTTAAGTATACCACCCTTTCAGCCAACTCTGAAACCGAGTGTAAGGTTTATTATACTCGGTTTGCTGAAAGTCAACAACTACCAATCCAATAACCAAAACCGACCTTACCAAATCGTTTACAAGGGTCTAATCGAAGGGATCATACTTACCTGTTAATCTTCTCTCCAAATATCTCGTTCTTAGATCTTCTGCAAACCAATCGATTAGCACTTTTTGGAGCATAAATCAGACTTCCCCGAATCGACAATTAATTATCCACAATTACTCAAGATTGGGGGAAAAGATAATTATTCGTGCCTATTGACTATATCATTCTACATCAGCACTCAGCTTCGCTCGGGATGGTGAGCGCAGTCGAACCATTCGGGTTTTCTTTATCCGTGAAAACTCGCGGAGTTTATCGTGAAAATTATAACCTATAATTTGTAGGGTGGTGTCTACCACCCTACTTCCCCACTCTCAACCGCCCCAGTGGGTAGCAAAAAACATGCCTATAAAAACTAAGATTCCTACCAGCAAATATTCTCTTACCGTTTGCCTAAATAGCCTCTGTTCAAGTTTGGCTTGCCCCAAACCCAATAGGATATAAACCGCAACCGTTAAAAATATCGAGCCCACAACAAGCGTGGCCGGCCAGAAAAATAAACTTACAGAAATCTCCCCTACTACCAAGCTTGAAACAAGAGAAAGAATCAAAAGATCTTTTGATATTTTTTTATCCAAAGGTATCGTCCAGAAACCCTGAAGAAAAAGCGGAAAGGATAAGGCGGTAATTAAAGGGGCACTTCCCCAAAAAGGTATTTTTAAAGAAAGAATTGCATTGTAAATGAGGAATAAAGTAATCAAAGTGAGTACAAAACCGACTCCTCTAGCCGCTCTTAATAGAGCAATGGTCCTGACCGCCGAAACAGTAAAAACATTCATTGTCAGAGAAAGCGCGTAGATACCTAAGCCATAAAAAATAATCATGGGCAGTCTGGCAAAGACATTTGATGGCAAGAGAAACCAAAAAACACCAACCCCTCCTGTAAAAAATGCCGGAAGAATAAGTGTCAGAAGAGTCGAGTTTTTACCTATTCCTTCCCGGAGTGACCATAAAAAAAGAATCGAGGTAACAAGACTTAACACAAAAATAGCGTCTATTTTATACGGATTGTCCAAAAACTGGATACCCACAAAGCCCAAGGAAAGAACAAATGAGGCAATTAAGAATTTTCTCCGTTTAGTCACAGTAGATTGTCCGGGATATCCAAGTTAGAAAAAACATTCTGAACATCGTCATGATCATTTAATAAATCTATAAAGGCGATTGCTTTTTTGGCGTCGTCGGAATTTGCAACCGTCTGAAACATTTTTGGCTTCATATAAAGCTCGGCTGAAATAACCGTAAACCCGGCACTCTCGATTTGCCCTTTTACTTCATATAACTTTTCGGGTTGGGTATAAACCTCAAAACCGTCAGATGTCTCATCAATATCCTCTACCCCCAAATCAATCATTTTAAGCATTTGTTCATCGGGTTTATCATTTTTTTGAACAACCAAAAGACCTTTGTTTTCGAAATTAAAAGAAACTGCTCCGGAACCGGCCATTTTCCCCCCTCCCCTTTCAAATAGATTTTTTATTTCCTGGCTGGTTCTGTTTTTGTTATCGGTTGCCGCTTCGACTATAACCGAAATATTCCCCGGACCGAAACCTTCATAGGTAATTTTCCCGAGCGCCTCCAGTTTACCCTGAACTTGGTGAAGGGCCCTTTCGATATTCTCTTTAGGCATGTTGGCTGCCCTTGCCTTATCCAAAACCATTCTAAGTTTGTAATTAAAGGCAGGGTCTGCTCCCCCACCTTCCCTGACTACAATTCCGATTTCCCTGGCAAATTTCGAAAAGATCTTACCTCTTTGGGCATCGTTGGCTTCTTTTGCCCTTTTAATTGTTGAGTAATGACTGTGTCCGCTCATATACCTGGTTGATTTTATCATTTTCTTTCATTAAAATAAACGCTTGACAAATGAATCAAGATCTTGCCCAAAAATCCATATCGTTGGCTCTATTAGGAAACTGGAAAGAGGCAATCAAGGTAAATAAAGAAATTCTTGAAGACAACCCCTCAGATACCGAAACTTTAAATAGATTAGCCAAGGCATATTTTGAAAGCGGAAATTCGGCAAAAGCTAAAAGCCTTTGTCAAAAAATAATTAAAATAGACCCCATCAATTCAATTGCCTTAAAAAACTTGACTAAATGGAAAGGGATTAAGGAAAAATGTCCATCGGAGGTAAAACCCTCAAATACTGCCTCATTTATTGAAGAGTCGGGTAAAACCAAGCTTGTCTCGCTGCTTAACTTGGGAGATGCCAGAATTATCGGAAATTTAAACGTTTGCGACGAGGTAAAACTTGCCGCCCATACCCACAGGGTTTCTCTTACCACAATTGACGGAAAGTACATAGGCAGGCTTCCTGACGATTTGGCCCTAAGGCTAAGGCGTTTAATTTCCTTGGGAAACATTTACCAGGTATTTATAAAATCAATTGACCAAAAAGGAATTAGAGTGTTTATCAAGGAAATTCAAAAATCAAAAAAAACAAAAAACACTCCCTCTTTTCCCGTAGAAAAAACTAATATTGATGATTCCCAAGATATATCTCTAAATCAAAGCTAGTTGAATCTTTAGTTTCCCTCTGACTGCAGCCTAATATCAAAGCAACTTTCCTAATGAGTTCTTTATTCTTGCCCGAAACCTTGCAGTCGGATTCAAATCCAGAATCTTTTGAAATAGAAGCAACCTTGATACCCATTGTCTCGATAATTCTTCCAACTTTATTGGCCACACCGTAACTTCCTGTAGAATCGGTTATTTTGGCTTTAAGAAAACTCCCAAATTCTTCCTGATCCGAAAACAGGGATGATACTTCTTCAGGAACATCCTTATTAACTAAATATCCGTTTTCTCCATCCAAAAAAACGGTTTTTTTGAGCGAACCAGTCTCGCTTAAGAAAATTGTGTCTTTGCTGCCTCGATTGAAAAGACTAAATAGACTAATCCTTAGTTTATCCCCCACCGAAAGGTTGTCCCACCAAACAAAAACAGGGAGACCAAGATTCATAGAAATGGTTCTGGTAATCAAACTTCCCCCTATTTTTTCATCAGACCCGAGTTTCCACAAACTTCCCAGTTTCCAGGTACCCAGCCCATAGGCTGCAAGAACTTGGGTATTACCGGGAATAACCACATCGGTTTGACTATCTGCCTTAGAATCGTAGAGATAAATAACTACATCCTGACCCCTATCAATAACAACAGCCAGTTTACCTTTTGAATTCCAATATTTGGTTCGAAGAAAAAATACTGCTGCAATAAGTACCAGCAAAAGGCCAACGCCAACAATAATCCATTTTAACCAACCGCGGTTTTCTTTTTTCCTTCTTCTTGCAACTCGCCTCTTCATTTTAGTGATCTTGAAATCCTTAAATTCTTGAGTCTTTCTCCTACTTCTTCTTTCGATTTACCCATCGATATAAAAATACTTTTGGTGATAGCAATTGCCGCCTCAAATTCGGGCTGAACAATTTTATCCACCTTTAAAATTTTTAACCTCTCCCAGTCTTCATCCTGGTGGACTCTGGAAATTATTTTGACGTTAGGCGCAACTGTTTGCACATAGGCAATTAACATTTCCTGAGAGATTCTGTCCGGAATTGCCAGTATCACCGCCTTTGCCCGTCTGATACCGGCTGCTTCCAAGACTTCCGGTTCAGCAGGGTCTCCGAAAATAACCGGAAGGCCGCCTTTTTTAAGATTGGAAACAACATCTAAAGATGAATCGACAATAATAAAAGGAGTCTTTGTTTCGGAAAGTGCGCGTCCAACCCAACCCCCTACCCTTCCGTAGCCGCAAATGACAATATGATCTGTCAGCTCCGGTTCCTCAAAATCTTTAAACCCTCCTCCCACAAAATATTTATTTAACCAAGGGATTTTTTGAGTAATCTTCTTAAGATATATCCAAAGGGAAACTGCATTTCTGAAAAAATATGGAGTGACAATAATTGTCAAAAGCACGGCTCCTGTTGCGATCGAAATATCATTGGAATTTATTAATCCCTTAAGCAGACTTTGAGAAAAAATAACAAATGAAAACTCTCCCACCTGGGAAAGCCCCATGGAAATTGACACCGCGGTTTTGCCTCTATGGCCTAAAAACTGGGTAACCAAAAAGTTAACAATCGATTTGGCAACTATCGTGAATGTAAAAATCGCCATAACCAGCCAAAAGTTGTGAATTATTATGAGAGGCTTAATTAAAAAGCCCAAAGTTACAAAAAATATGGCCACGAAAAGATCTCTTAAGGGTCTCACTTCTCCCAGTACTGCATGATTTTCAATTGACTCGGAAATAACCAAACCTGCTAAAAATGCTCCCAGTGCCGGTGAAATTCCTAAAAGTGAAGTTAAATAGGCAACAGCTCCCGAGAAGCCCAGGGCAGATATTACCAGAAGCTCGCGGGAATTAACCGATGCAATCTTATGAAAGATAAAAGGAATTACGTGCCTTCCCAGTAAAACAGCGCTAAGAATTACATAAAAAGCTTTTAAGAAAGATCCCAAAGACTGTAAGATCCAGCCTCCCCCGCCACCTAAAGAATTAATAAAGATAACCATGGGGATTACCGCCAAATCCTGAACCAAAAGCCAGCCTGACATAATTGCCCCATGTTGCGTTTCCGTCTCTCCCCTATCGGCTAAGATCTTAACAACAACCGCAGTTGAAGAGAGAGAAAAAGACAAAGCAAAAACAATTGAAGAGGTAGGATTAAAACCGATTTTTAAAAAGAAAGGGTAAGAAACCAGAGAAAATAAAATAATCTGCAAGACTCCTCCCAAAAACGCGGTTTTGAAAACCTTAATTAACTTCGAAAAAGAAAGTTCCAAACCTAAGGAGAAAAGAAGAAGAATTATCCCAATTTCGGATAGCTTCGATATTAAAGAGGCTTGCGGAAAAAAAGATCCTAAGACAATTCCTGAAATTAGATATCCAACAATGGGCTGGGCTTTAAATTTTTTTGCAACAAATCCGCCAAGGGAAGCAAAAATCAAAACTAAAATAACCAATAAAAAAACCGGTTCGGGCATTAACCTCAGTTTAAACTAAATTTAAGTCCTTGGGTAGTTCTGATTCGAAAGTTAGTTCTTTTCCTGTTTCAGGATGGAAAAATGAGATTTTACTGGCATGAAGAAATAATCTTGGGCACCACAACCTATCTTCTCTTGCCGTTTTTCTGCCTGCGTAGAAATAATCTCCGACGATGGGATGGCCTATAAATTTCAGGTGAATTCTGATTTGATGGGTTCTTCCTGTTTTAGGATAAAGCTCAACAAGAGTGAACAGTGAACCGTGATCAGTGATCAGTGAATGGTATGAAATAACTTTATATTTAGTTATGGCTTCGCGGCCGCCCGGGAGTACCCCGAAACGCTCACGCCTCCAGGGAAGTCTGCCTACCGAAGCTACGATCTCACCTTCCTTTGGTTCTATTTCCCCATGGGTTAGAGCTATATATGTTTTTTTAACTTTTCTTTCTTTAAACTGACTCTGCAAGTTTTCAAAAGCACTTATCGTCTTTGCAATTATTAGAAGTCCGCTTGTTTCTTTATCCAATCTATGGACAATTCCGTCCCTTCGTTCTCTATCCCCAATAAGCGGATACTTAAGGTTTTCCCTCAACCAAGTCTGTAATACCGGCTGGGTGGTCGTGGTTGAAGCATCATTTGTAATCCAACCCGATGGTTTATTTAAAACCAAAATACTTTCATCCTCAAAAATAATTGTCGGGTTCACTTTTCTCTTTTTTCCTCGCAGGAAATACACTTTGTAGCCTCAGGATAGACAACCAGTCTGTCTGTATCAATCATTTTGCCGCAATCTTCACAAATTCCATACGTTCCGTATTTTATGCCTGTTAAAGCTTTTTTTGTTTGAACTATTTTTTTGGCAAGTTCGTTTTTCAAAGCAGTGCTTCTGGCATGACCAAATTGTTCCGCGGCATCCGTATCAGGAGAGGCATTATCGTTAAGTCTATCGGTGTCTTTAAACGGATCTTCCTCTTCTATACTCTTCTTTTTCTTTTCAAGTGAGCTCAGTCTCCAGTTTAAAAGTTTACCTATCGGAAATAATAGGTTTGCCGGAAACTTAACTTTTGATTTTGTACCCATTTTAAGTCTCTTTAGATAAATTATAGATTAAAAGAAATATTGTAAAAGCACACACTCCTGAAAGAACAATTTCACTCCGACCTGAAAAGGATAACACGGAAGGGAACAATGTTGCAATAGCTGCTCTGGTTAGGAAAAATACTCCCGAAGTTAGAAGTCCGGCAAGGCCAATCTTTCCGGACTTATACCAGGCAAAGTTTTTATAGCGGATGCTGATAAAGTCAAAAAGCAAAATAAGGCCAAAATTAAGAAACGCAACTACAGCAATTCCCAAACTTGGTTTTTTAATAAGTTCAGCCAAATAAAACAAGGTGATCCAAGGCATAAAAGATATAAACAAAGCCTCATATGTCTCAAAAAAACGGGTATTAAACTTAATAATTCCGGCAGCAAAACCCAAAAATGCCCCGAAGGCTTCAAACCAAAAAAACCAGCGCGGGAAAAAATAGGCAGATATTAAATATCCAAGGCAAGTTCCCAAAAGGACAAAAAATGATACGCTAAAAACTATATTTGAGCTATAGTCATCCTTAAGCCTTTTCCAAAAAAGAAACAAAAAGAGTATTATACCGGCCGAATTGATAAGCCAGTTCACTATCATACCAGTAGTGTATATTATATAATGTTCAGTTACATGCTGGAAACGCCTCACGCACTTTTGGGAGCTGCCATTGCGGTAAAATTAGGAAACCCCCTGCTTTCAATTCCAATAGCTTTTGCCAGCCATTTTGTCTTAGAGAAAGTTCCCCACTGGAACCCCCATCTAAACTACGAGACCGACAAATACGGAAAACCAACCAAGAATAGTACGATTATTGTAGTAATCGATTCGTCTTTAGCCCTAATCTTGGGGAGTGCAATTGCATTTAGACAACCGAATATGCTGATGGTTGTAAACGTCTTTCTTTCTTCGTTTGCCGCAGTACTTCCCGACCTTATCGAAGCTCCCTACTTTTTCTTAAACGTAAGAAACAATGAACATATAAAAAGGTGGATTAAATTCCAAAAATCAATTCAGGTGGATGCTCCCCCATTTTGGGGACTTCTGACACAGGTTATAACGATTGCCGCCGTATTCCTCTGGCTAAAGTAATTTAAGAAGTTGCGTAAACTGTATTTTCAAGTTTCTCTATTCTATCAGTGTGGTCCTTAGAATGGGCGGATAAGATAACTTGTTCCTCATCAAATTTCTTAAATCCTTTTGCAAGACCGTCCAAATGATTCATGACTTCACTGTGCCTCTTTTCTGCTTTTGCATCTGCCTTGTCAAACTTATTATCAATATTCTCTTCTAATTTATTAATAAGTCCCCAAACAAAACTTTCTGTTGCATACTTTGTTTTGATTGTTTTCATTTTAACCATAATTTACCTTACTCCGTGTCAAATTCTCTGTCAATCTGGTAAAATACCGATTAAGGCTAGATGGCGGAATGGTATACGCTTAGGTCTCAAAAACCTATGAGGTTAAACCCTCGTGAGGGTCCAAGTCCCTCTCTAGCCACATTGTGTCAAATACTATAGACATAAGGCAAAAGTGGCTGGATTATTATCAAGCTTTGGGTTACAAAATAATCCCTTCTGCCCCCCTTGTTCATCCAGCTTTTCCCACCTCATTTAATATGAGTGCGGGACTTATCCAGCTTGATCCGAAAATAAGATCTCCAAAAAAAATCAAGCCCCTTAAGGAATGCCTGATCCAAAAATGCGTCAGGCATTTCGACATAAATAAAGTCGGAGATAACACTCACCTTTCTTTTTTTGAAATGGCCGGGGCATTTGAAGTCGGAAATTTCGACGAAGTAGAAACAGTGTCTAATATCTGAAATTTCCTCACAAAAAATTTACAAATAGATAGTAATAAAATTTGGATAACGGCATTTGATAAGGAAACTGTTTGCGACAAAGAAATCAAATTACCAGAAAACCTTAAAGAATTTCTTCCTAAAACAGCAGGCAAACACCTTGTCTATGGCGATAAAAATACCAATTTTTGGACTCAGGGTGGGGGGGTCAAATTTAGCGACAATATAAAGCTTTGCGGTCCGCAAGTTGAATTTTTTTATGACAATTGACCTAAGCGGACTACCTAAAATTTCAAACCTTTTGAACCCATCGACAGAGGCGGTAGTCGGCCTCGAGCGGTGCGCCTCCATCGTTGAAGGGACAAATAATGTTTATGAAACCCAATTTTTTATTCCACTACTAAAAATTTTTGGTAATCAAAAATTAAATGAGGATGTAAAAATAATTATGGATCACATAAAAACTCTCTGTTTTATTCTCGCAGAAGAAAAAATAGTACCGGCAAAAAATAAAAGAGGAAGAATAATTCGAACCCTCGTAAGAGAATTACTATCATCGTTTTACATACTCGAATTAAATGTAGAAAATTATTTACCAAAATTAATAAACAGGGTAATTTCTATGTATAAAATCAATTATCCTGAAATCCAAAAAAGTGAAAATAATGTTCTTGATATTATTTATAGCCACGAAAAGATCTACAAAAAGACACTTAATAAAGGACTTACAGAATTATCAAAACTCAAGAGCGTTAACAGAAAAATAGGTAAAAAGGAAACCATTTTTTACTGGGAAAAATACGGTCTTCCGCCGAAACTGTTTAATAAAACGGTACGAAACAATATCAAATAATTTTATGGTTGGTTTGGCAATTACGCTTTTTTCAACATTAGCTTACACTCTAAAATTCTCTTATCTAAAAGACCTGAAAGATCTTCCGATCTCAAAATTTTCATTGAACATGTTTTACCGATTATCCAGTCTTCCTTTCATAATATTGTTCTTTTTCATTTTAGATGAAGGGTTAGTTATACCGAATAATAACTTTTGGATGTGGGGAACACTAACATTGATAATCAATGTGTTGTTAAGTCTTGCACAAACATATATCTTTCAGAAACATCAATTTTCATCAGTAGAAGCATTTACTTTTTATTTTCAGCCTATTTACTACCATTGGACTGATAATTTCTTTCCTCATACTTGGTAGAAACAACATTTACAGAATAGACAATACAAAAATTAATAAACTTCTCATATTCATTGGTTTTTTAACCGCCTTTTCACTAATAGGAATAAGCTATAGTTTCAAATTGCTTCCTATAGGGATAGTGTCAACAATACTTACATTAAAAGTATTTTTTTCTTTATGGCTGTCGCATAAAAAATATAAGGAGAAAAATTTGAGTCATAAAGTCTTTGCTTCAGTCCTTGCGTTTATTGGCGTCGTAATTTTATTTTTGTAACGGCTTAATTTTTGAAGTTCACTATATGGTTTTTAAGAAATTCAACATCAAATGTTTCCAAAAATCCCAGTCTGCCTAGCAAAGCAGGTACTTCATCTCCATCAAAAAAAGCTAAAGGTATCTTGCGTAACACGTTTCCAATTTTTGCTATGATTTTTGCTTTATAGAGATATATTTTTTGCTTACCCCCCACACCAACAGTTGAGTCCAAAACACACTCTTTTTCCAAAGATATCCCAAGATCGCGAGAAACATATCTTGGCAAAATCGTAAAATCTGCCCCGGTATCTACAACCATCCAAACATCTGACCATATTGGAAGGTTAGGAGACTTAAACGAAACTTTTGCAACCGGCCGAAAAACTTCACCAAAATAACTTTTACCACCATACTCAAAATCAAATTTTACATCCATAATATCAGCGAGTGCGCTTTTGGAAGGTAGACTATTTCAGGAGTTGATTTCGGGTACTTTCTCCTAGCACTTTCCAATATTTTAGATGCACCTTCACCGGTTTTAGCAGTAAAAATCTTGCCTCCCACCAAAATCACATGCTTACCACGGTAACGAGGGTTGCCAAAAACATCCATCATGGTGACTTTCTTGCTCATACCGAAATTAGTATAGCATATGAATCAACCGCGTTTCGTTTCTCTCCCGTAAAATTTGATCCGGTCGCCCTTGAAAAAAAGCTGAATTGACCTTAATGGGCCGTTTCTGTGTTTGGCAATATCCAAAACCATATTTTCCAGGTTTTCTTCATCTTCCCGCCAAAGAAACATGACAACATCGGCATCCATTTCTATACTTCCGGATTCTCTAAGATCGGAAAGCTGCGGCCTTTTTTGACCTCCCCTGGTTTCAACTGCTCTATTTAACTGGGAAAGGGCAATAATTGGCACTTTAAGCTCTCTTGCCAGATTTTTTAATCCTTGGGATATTTCCGAAACCTCCTGAACTCTATTTTCAAGTTGTCTTGATCTTGCAAGCTGCAGATAATCAACAACCAAAAGATCAAGTCCATTCTCTACTTGAAGACGTCTTGCCTTGGTCCTCATTTCCAAAATCGAAAGAGCCGGGGTATCGTCTATAAAAAGCGGGGCCTCGGCAAGCTCCCCCATGGCATTACTTAATTTCGTAAAATCTTCCTCCCCCAATTTTCCGGTTTTAAGCTTCCAGGCATCAATATCGGCCTGAGACACAAGAAGTCTATCCACAAGTTCCTCCCGGCTCATTTCAAGCGAGAAAAATCCAACCGGCCTTTTATACTTAACCGCCAAATTTTGAGCAATCCCAAGCGAAAGGCTTGTTTTTCCTAATCCTGGCCTTGAAGCCAAAATTAAAAGGTTTGATTTCTGCATTCCTGCCAGGGAGTCATCCAAATCCTTAAATCCTGTAGGCACTCCCCTTAAACCCTCTCCCTGTTTATGTAGTTCATCCAGTCTATCAAAGCTTTCTGCAAGCGCATCTTTAACCAAAGTAAACGACTTTGACAAATGCCTCTGGGAAAGAGAAAATATTTCGCTTTCCGCTTTATCCATGAGTTCATCAGCATTGGTTCCCTCATCCAAAGAAAGATCCACAAGGCGGGTTGCGGATGAAAGAATAAGTCTTTTAATGGCTGCGTCTTTGACTATTTTGCCGTAATGTTCAACATGGGCCGCAGTCGGAACTCTATTGACAAGATCAGTTAAATATCCCGTTCCCCCAATTATCTTTAAGGATTTTCTTTTTTTCAGGCGTTCCGAAACAGTTAAAACATCAACCGGAACTCTTTCTTCATATAGTTGAATTGCGCATTCAAAGATTTCCCTGTGTCTGTCATCATAGAAGTCTTCGGGTTTTAGAAATTCCGCAACGGCAATAACTGCATCTTTATCTAAAAGAAGTGCCCCCAGCACAGACACTTCAGCATTTTCCGAGTGGGGCGGCACTCTTATTTGATTATTATCCGCCATATAACTTTACTTTTGGGGCAGAAGAATTACCTTTGTACTCTGATCTTCCAATATATCTTCCTTTTTTAAAGAAAATTTGTCAATTCTCTCAACCGTAAGTCCGCATTCGGAAAGAAATGTTTCAACCGGTTCAAGTTTAGAAAATTCGGGACTTAACCCATCCACCTTATAATGCATTGGAATAACAAAATAGGGGCCAACTTCTCCCACCATCTTGACAGCTTCTTTGGGACCTATGGTATACTCTCCCCCAACCGGAATCATTAGAACATCTATATTTCCCAACTGAGAAATCTGTTCGTCGGAAAGTAGTTCCCCCAGATCGCCCAAGTGAGCAATCCTTAATCCGTCAATCTCAAAAACATAAATTGTGTTATTTCCCCTTTCTTCCCCTTTTTTGGCATCATGAAACGATGGAATCCCGATAATTGAAACTCCGGAAATTTCGTATTCTCCCGGGCCATTAACTACCATCCTGACACCCTTGACAAGCTGCGATTGATTATGGTCACTATGATTATGGGAAATAGTGACAATATCGGCATCGGCAGAAGAATATTTAAGACCAACAAACTTAGGATCAAACGGATCGGTTATTACACATGCGGTTTTCCCTCTTAACTTAAATGATGAATGACCTAAATAAGCGATGTCCATTGCAAGACAATTTAACATGAGACCCTTTCCTTGACAAGAGCATCATCTTTACCTTATATTTGCACGATGCGTAAAGAAGTCTGGCTTGCAGTTATAGGGGGAATTACCTTGGGCCTTATCATAGGATTTGGTGTTTATAGAATCAATTTTGCCTTTAAAAAAGGCGGTCCCGCACAAACCTCCCCTACCCCAACTCCCAATAATCAGGCTGGGCTTACAATTGCCAAACCAAATTACGACGACGTAATAACTTCTCTTCCTCAAACCATTTCGGGAATTGCCTCAAAAGATTCCCGGATTGTCATTTCCACAAATTCAAACGACTACATCACAAAAACCGACCAAAAAGGAACATTTGAAAAAGAGGTTGATTTAGAAGGGGGGGTAAATCAGATAATAGTTTCGGCAGTTACCAAAGACAATAATATTTCTTCCCAAGAGTTAAGACTTATTTACTCAACCCAGTTAGAGACTCAAAAATCCGAAAGCCAAACTACATCCGGCGAATCGGGAGTCAGAGAAATAGTTTTAAAAAAGGTTGAAGATATATTAAATAGTCCCAAGGCTTACTTAGGAACAGTAACCGATATTGCAGAAAAAACTATACAGCTAAAAACCGATTCGGGAGCAATAGAACAAGTTTCAGCAGAAGACCTGCCCGCCGGTAAGGCAGGAGTTAAACTTACGGACATTGCAATTGGAGATTACATTATTGCCATGGGATATCGAAACGGAAATCATGTTCTAAATGCCAAAAGAATATTAATTACCCAGCCTACCCCAGTTCCCCAAATTAAAATTATCTATGGCAAGGTAAAATCAATCTCCAAAAAAGAGATCATGGTTAACGAAGATGATAAAGCGGCAGTTGCAACAACCACTAAACTGTCAAACAAAAAGACAAAAGCTGAAGATACAGTCATTGTTGTCGGCACCACCATAAAAGACGTCTTCACGGCCAGGACCATCTTCCTAGTTGAATCCACCGTACCTTTCCCCACTCCCAAAATTTGACAGGAAAAATTACTCTGTTATAATATCCCTTAGTTTAATAAATTCGCTATTACTACCAGTCACGCGGTAGAAGAAGCTGGCCAAATACCAGACGCAGGGAAAAGCGTAAAAAGATACCACCCATTGTCGCGGAGCTTGTGCTGAGCGCAGTCGAAGCAGAGATGGACTAAGAGTCAGGTATCGAATGGTACCTGGAATAGAGGATGGGACCGCGGGAGGTCCTTTTTTAGTGCAACTAAGAAAGACCCTCGTTCCTTGAGCGCAGCGAAACCCTGAGCGATGAGCGAAGTCGAATCATCGAAGGGTTAGCCACGTTTGATGAGCGAGAGGTTTTTGGTGGGTGTAGTGAAACGGAATCACGCCAGTCTGTGGAGCTGGAATCGGGGGCTCGACTCCCCTCACCCACCCAAATAGAAAGGAGGTGAAAAAAATATAAGCATGGAAAGACTTTTTAATAAATATAATGTTTCGGAAGAAGGAAGGAGAAGTTACAAGTTGGCTCAAGCATTGCGAAATGCCATGTTTAATGGGTATGCTGGAAAACTGGTGGATTTTGGAAAGTTGGAACAAAATGACTTGATCCGATTATTCGACGAAACGGAAGAAGAGATAAACCGGAGAAATGCTCCTAATGATAATAAGAGCTACTGCTAGTTAAGTAAATTGGTTTGGGTTGCAAGGAATCCAGTAATCCAAACCGCAATGTGAATATGGTAAACTTTAATTAATCATGTCAAGCAAAGGACCAGTAACTCCTAAAGGCTTCGGGGATGTTAAACCTGAAGAGGCCGGAAAAAGACGGGCAATGATAGGAAAAATTGCGGACGTCTTAGAAAGCTATGGCTTTGTCCCCCTTGAAACCCCGACTGTCGAATTTGCCGAAACTCTGTTGGGTAAATACGGAGAAGAAGAAAAATTAATATATCAATTTGAAGACCGGGGTGGCAGAAAACTTGCTTTGCGGTATGACTTGACTGTTCCCCTTGCCAGATTTGTTGCCAATAATTTGGGAATACTCAATCCAACCTTCTCAAGATACCAAATAGGCCAATGCTTTAGAGGAGAAAATCCCCAAAAAGGAAGAACCCGGGAACTTACTCAATTTGATTTCGATACGGTTGGCTCAACTGATACAAAAGAAGATACAAAAATAATTATTGCTGCCATAAAAGGGGCAAGAGCAATCGGGCTTGAAAATGCAGCCATGCAGATTAACGACAGAACTATTTTTGATAACCTGGGATTTTCTAAAGAACAAATAATCACCATCGATAAAATAGATAAAATTGGCAAAGAAGAAGTTGAAAAGATTGTGGGCAGTTTTGAAAAACTTGAGAAAGCTGTCAAAACCGAAAGACTTAGTAAAATATTTAATGAGTTAAAATCCGAAGGTTTAGAAGAAGGAAAAGATTTTGTCTTTAATCCATACTTAGCCCGTGGCTTAAATTACTACACTTCAACCATATTTGAATTGAAACTAGATAATACCCCGAAAGGATTATCTATAGGCGGAGGCGGAAGATATGATAATTTAATTGGTGTTTTTGCTGGCCGTGAAATTCCTGCCGTCGGTTTTTCTTTTGGCTTAAGCAGAATAACAGATCTTACATGAATCCCCACCGCCTAAAGGCCTACATCCTACTTTTAATCGTAGCCGTAATTTGGGGTATAGCAGGGCCGGTAATTAAGTTTACCCTGGGCGGTTTTCCGCCCCTGCTTTTTCTAACCTATCGCTTCGGCCTTTCCACCCTGGTCGCCGTTATTTTATTTGCTTTCTTGGGTTTTCATTTCCCAAAAGACAAAAATACCCGGCTTGAGCTTCTTCTTTACGGCTTTATTACCTCAACGGTTACTCTGGGTTTTCTTTTCTTCGGACAGAAAAAAACAACCGCCCTTGATGCCACTCTGATTATCTTAATAAACCCCATCTTAATTTCTCTTGCCGGGGTCCGTTTTTTAAAAGAGCGCATCACTTTAAAAGAAAGGGTTGGAATAACAATTGCCTTTTGGGGGACAACCCTGACAATAATTGAGCCGTTCTTGCAAAACGGTCACAGCTTAACTAGGTTTTCAGGTAATATTCTTGTCTTTATCAGCCTTTTAGTGGCCGCCTGGGGAGCGGTTCTGGCTAAAAAACTTCTAAGAGCCGAAGTCGATCCGCTAACCTTAACAAACATCTCTTTCATCATCGGATTTCTAACTTTAGCCCCGTTTGCTATTTTAAAATATAAAATCTCCGCGATAACTTCAGTTCCCCTGCCGTATCATCTCGGAGTAATCTTCATGGCCCTTGTTTCAGGTTCTTTAGCTTACTTCCTTGCCAACAAAGCCCAAAAGACAATCGAAATTTCCGAAGCTGCCGTTTTTTCTTACCTTCAGCCCATTTTCGCGGCTCCCTTGGCGGTTGTCTGGCTGGGAGAAGCAATCACTCCTGTCTTTTTGTTGGGAGCAACAATTATCACCGTCGGAGTGGTAATTGCCGAAACTAAAAAAAGAAGATATAATTAGCCTCATGAAAGCAGATATACATCCCAAATGGTATCCTGAAGCTAAAGTAACCTGCGCCTGCGGCAATACTTTTACGGTAGGGGCAACATTGCCTGAAATTACTGTTGGAATTTGTTCAAATTGTCATCCTTTTTATACAGGACAATTAAAGTTTGTAGATACGGCGGGACGCGTTGAAAAGTTTAGGGTGAGGCAGGCCGCAAAAACAACCAAAAAGGTCTCAAAGACCGAAAAAAGAAAGTTAAAGAAGCAAAGACAAATTGAGGAAGAAAGGGAAAGACCAGATACGCTTTCGGCACTGCGTGCGAAAGCTTAATTTCTAATTTTTAATTCTTAATTTTTAATGGAACTCCAAACAGTATATCTCGAAACACGGGGCGCAACGGGCGGCGATGAAGCAAAAATCTGGGCCGATGATCTCTACAGGATGTACTTTCGCTACTCGCTTAAAAAAGGGTGGAAGATAACCTCGGTTAGTGAAAACGTACTCCAAATTGCGGGGGTTGGAGTTTGGGGGCAGTTGAAAAACGAATCAGGTGTCCATCGTGTTCAGAGAATTCCGACAACGGAAAGACACGGAAGAATTCATACCTCAACCGCAACAGTTGTCGTTCTTCCCGAAATAAAAGAAGGGGAAGTTACAATTAACCCGCAGGATGTTGAAATGCAGTTTTTCCACGCTTCCTCAAAAGGAGGGCAAAATGTTCAGAAGGTCTCAACTGCGGTAAGGCTAATTCATAAACCAACAGGGCTTATTGTTGCTACACAAACGGAAAGATTTCAGGAACAGAATAGAAAAATTGCCTACGATCTTTTAAGGACAAAATTGTGGGAAAGGCAGGAAGAGGAAAAAGAGAAAACGATACAGGGTTACAGATCGGTTATAGGACGAGGAATGAGAGCTGAAAAAATAAGAACTTATAATTTTCCCCAAGACAGGATTACGGATCACAGAATAAAAAGGTCATTTGGGAACATCGAAGGAATCCTTAATGGAAACTTGGAAAAAATCATTGATTTGATTCGGAGAGGGTGATTTGGAGCTTTTGGGTTTCGCCATCGCGCCAGATTTCAACTTCCACTCTATCCCCTGCTTTTTTCTCTGCAATGATCTTTGAAAGTCCCCCATTCTTTTCGTTTATTTCATTTCCGTCTATCTTTGTAATAATATCGCCGTCTTTAATTCCTGCTTTTTCTGCAGGGGATCCGGCCACTACCCCAACGACATATGCTCCCGGGGGAACACTATTTAAAATCGCATTTGCCTGAGTAATCATTTGGTATTCAACCCCAAGGTAAGCTTTTTTGCTAAAACCTCCGTTCGCATTAAACTGACTTAAAGCTTCTTTAAGAATATTTACAGGAAGGGCAAAGCCAATATTGTTTGCCCCCTCGGCAACCGCCACATTTACCCCAATTACCTGCCCTAGTGAGTTAAGAAGGGGTCCACCGGAGTTTCCAAGGTTAATCGCCGCATCTGTCTGAATAATGTCATCCAGCTTTTCGGCGTAGCCTTCATATGGACTGCCGGCAGTAATTCCCCGTCCCAAACCCGATATCACCCCGGTTGTTACAGTATGCCTAAATTCTCCCAAGGCGGTTCCAATTGCAATCACAAACTGTCCCACTCTGAGAGCAGACGAATCTCCTAATTCGGCTGCACGAAGTCCTGAGCCCGTCGAAGGATTTATCTTAAGTATAGCTATGTCGTTGGCAGGATCTCTGCTGATTGTTGTTACTTCATATTCCTTGTCGTCTTTGGTAATCACCTTGTATTTTGCGGTCGCATCACTGACCACATGCTTGTTGGTAACAATCAAACCGTCTTTGGAAACAATAAAACCGCTACCGATATCTTGGGGAGTACCTCCTTGAATTCTTGAAGTAAAACCGCTAAAGGGATTAAATTGCAAAATCCGCCGGGGAGAAGTTTGCATCGAAACGGTAACCACCGAAGGGGAAACATCTTCGGCAACAGTGGTGACCACCGATTCTTCAGTAAGAAGTTTATTTACCTGCAAGGGCCTAATCCCAAAAAGTCTGTCTGAAATGGCCCCCCCGGTTATGGCTACCAGCAAAATAAACACAACCATCACACCGAGTATTACTTTTTTGAACCTATTCTTTTTCATAATCGAATTTTTAATTTATAATTTTTAATTTCTAATCAATTTCTAATTAATAATTAAACAAATGAAAATTCACTAAAAATTGAAAACTGAAAATTAAGAATTGGGAAGAAGCTTAATAGCTTCTTCCAATTGGTTATCTATTTTACTATTTTCGTCAAACTTAATTTCGATATCCGGAGTTAGTCCTTTCTCATCTAGCCAAACTCCGGCAGGCGTCAGCCACCTGGCGATGGTCAGGTGAATTCCGCTTCCGCCACTAAAATCCATCGGCTCCTGAATCGAACCCTTACCAAACGTCTTCTCTCCGACAACTTTCGCTCTTTTATTATCCTTTAAGGCTCCCGCCAATATTTCGGAGGCAGAAGCACTCCCTCCATTAACCAGTACCACCAAGGGGACATGGGTAAGTTTTCCAATTCTTTGGGTTTTAAACTCGGTTTTTACACCGTTTGAATCCTCTTCAATCACACCCACGCTTCCTGTTTTTAGAAACTCTCCGGCAATATCAACCGCCCCCTCCAAATATCCGCCGGGGTTATTCCTCAGGTCAAGAACAATACCTTTTGTATTTTTATTCATGTATATTTCAGAGACTTTTTTATCCCACTCGGCCAATGTGCTTCCTCCAAACTTAATAATTCTAAGGTGGGCCACATTTCCGACATATTCTAAAGTCACGCTGGGAACATTTAGTTTAGCTCTCTCTACGGTAATCACAATCGGTTTTTCTGACTCGTCTCTGGTTAACATTAAAGTAACCTTGGTTCCTGCCGAACCGCGGATAATTTTTACCGCATCGGGAAGAGAAATTCCCACCGTTCCTCTATCGACTTTCTTTGCCTCATCTTTAATGCCGACGATAAAATCTCCAGCTTTAATCCCTGCTTTTTGGGCTGGAGAATCCGGTAATGGCGAAACTACGGTTAGTTGATTTCCCCGAAAGCCAATTTCGATTCCAATTCCTTCAAAACTTCCCGAAAGGTCTTCATTGACCACTTTATTATCATTAGGCGGAAGAAATACCGTGTATGGATCTCCCAGTGCAGAAACCATACCGGAAATGGCACCATAGACCATGCTTTTCTGATTTATCTTGGATTTATCAAAATAGCGGGTGGAAAGAGTATCCCAAACCTTCCAAAAAAGAGAAAAATCGACATTTGATTTATCCGGAGGAATTTCCCTGACGATATTAATCTTCTTTGCGTTTTCTACCTGTACCTTAAAGCCTCTTACTCCAAGAAAGTAGCCTCCCGTAAAAATAATAACGCCTACCAAGAAATAAAGAACGCTTCTTCTGAAGGCGGCAAAACTGATTTTGACCATATTTTTATTAAACGGCATCTAAATAGGATATTACAGTTTAAGAGTAAATGGAAGAAGACCCAGTGTTCTTGCTCTTTTAACTTCACGGCTTATTTTCCTTTGATGCTTGGCACAAACTCCGGTTCTTGCCTTACCCAATATCTTTACCCTTTCCGAAACATACTTTTTCAAAGTTTCAAAATCTTTATAATCAGGTTCTGATTCTGTTTTACAAAACATGCAATTTCTTCTAACGGGCTTTAGTTTAAGAATTGCTCTTCTTTTTTTACCTTTTTGCATTAGAATGGAATCTCCTCATCATTTTCAGTTTTTTCATCTTTTTTTACTTCTTTTTTACCTTTCTTTTCAACCTTCTTAGGTTTTTCTTCAACCGGCGGCACTACTTCACCAACAGATTCCGGAACATCAAGCTCATCTGTACGTGCTGAAGCGAGTTCAGTACCTGGCTTAGGATCAAGAATAATCATATCGGAAATAACAATTTCGGTTGTTTGTCTTTGATTGCCGTCCTGTCCCTGCCAGCTTCTTGTCTGAAGCCTTCCTTCAACATATATTTTTCTTCCCTTTTTAAGAAGTTGTGAACAAATTTCAGCCAGTTTATTCCAGGCAACCAGTCTATGAAATTCAGCATCTTCCTTCTTTTCCCCGGTTTCCGTCACCCACTGCCTGTTTGTGGCCAGACCCAAGGTACAAACCGCAGCCCCCGACGGAGTGTAACGCAGTTCCGGATCGCGGGTTAAATTTCCGATTAATTGAACTTTATTTAAACTTCTTGCCATGGTTCGATTCGCTTCACTCACTCACCACTATAGTCATTTTTTTCGAATTAGTAAATATTTTTTAATATCGTCTTCCTGAGAAACTTTCGTTGCAATCATTTTAACCGAAGATTTTTCAATTTCCAATGGGAAAAATAGATAAAGTCCGTTTTCCT
>Ga0100388_10001029_pt1 | contig 24811 bp, 21 predicted proteins | sample CryGeymeta201512_FD_81536 | JGI IMG/M metagenome (GOLD analysis project Ga0100388, IMG submission 81536) | Groundwater microbial communities from Crystal Geyser aquifers in Utah, USA - Crystal Geyser metaG 2015-12 | ecosystem: Environmental > Aquatic > Deep subsurface > Groundwater | place... | reverse complement strand
AATCATTCTTAACGTCCATTTCACTGCCGAGAGAGGAGTTCTTAATTGATGGGCAGAAATAGAAACAAATTCGGTCTTTAATCGTTCTATGGTTTTTTCCCGAGTTATGTCTCGTAAAATAATCAAGGTTCCAATTTTTTCCTCAACTCTCATTACTGGAATGGCTGATATCTCTAAAATTAAATTTTCTCTTAACTTTAATTCTTTTCTATAAATCCCCTTGGGGCTTTCTCTTAAAATATCAATAAGGGGAGTCAAGGGAGATTTTTTTTCTAATTCATCAATCTTCTTCCCGACTGCCTCTTTAGGGTCCAATTGAAAAAAATCTCTAACGCCTGGATTAACCGAGGAAATTTTGTTTTCCTTGTCAAGGAATAAAAGGCCTTCAGGGAAATTTTCAAAAATTGCCAGAGTTTTATCTCTCTCTTCTTCTGCCCTTCCTCGAGCTCCCTCCACATCTTCTAATATATTCATTAAAGCAGTTCTTGATTCTGCAATTTCTTGAGTCCGCATCTCTAAATCTTTAGTTCTTTCCTTCACTTTTTTTTCTAAATTTTTTCTCAGGTCTTCAAAAGCAGTGATGTCAGAGAGGGCTATGAAATATCCTATAAAATTACCTTTCTCGTCTTTTCTGGCAGAAATCGCCATATTGACCGGTATTTTCTTCTTCTCTTTGGTTAAAAAGGTCATTTTTCGAGTCAGGCTTGGTTTCCCCTCAAAAATCTTCTCTTCAATTAAATCTTTAAAATCCTCTTTATTTAAAAACAAGTCCTCCATTTTTTTTCCTATCATTTCTATTTCCTTATAACCGCTTAACTTTTGGAAAGCTTGATTACTGTTAAGGATTATCCCCAGAGGATTAATAGTGGAAACTGCCAAAGGTAAAAAAGCAGAATATTCCTGAACATACATTTCAAGGTCTCTTAGATCTTCTCTGGTTATTTGAAGTAAGGATTCTATTTGTTCTTTGTCAACCATAATTTAAGAATCAGCATCAATTCTACCAAGTTGTTTTAAACCGGAGAGAATTTTCCTCTAAGGCTTCGACTTGTTCTACTTTTAATTTTTCTGGAGGCACAACAAGAGACATAATTTGAAAAAAATAACCTTCTAAATAGCGATATTGAGCCGGGCAGGTAATAAAATCTCTTATTGTGACAATACCCGAGTTTTCTTTCTTGCTTAATTTAAAATCCAGTGTACCTCTGGTATAATATTTTCTCCAGAATTTATTGGCTGATTTAGCTATTATCTCTTTGGAAATAAAATATCTTATCATCAGTTTGACAATAAAATGGGTCTTAGCCCCCCAGCGCCCCCATTCCCACATCACTTTATCGTCCCAATTAAAGGTTCTCTGGGATACCGATAAAAAAAGAGGGTCTAACTGAACCGGATACCATTGGTAATTTTCTATCTCTTCATATTTTAAAGGATAACCCAATTTTGCCATTTCTCTTTCTACTTTTTCCAACCCTTCTTTGCCTTTTTTTTCTAAAACAAACTTTCGGTCTGTTTTTAAGGATAAACCAACTGTCTGGCCCTCCATTCTTTTTATTTTTTCAAGGTCTTGTTTTGAAACTATCAACATATATTTAAAATTAATTACTTCCAGCTGATTACAAACTCATGATAAGGAGCGCCCTCAGACATACATTTAGTTTCTTTGATAGTTATTTCCTTACTCTCAACTACATACTGAGCAATTCTTAAAAAATAACCCTTATAGAAAATACATAAAAGAGGATGACAGGGATGTTTAAGGCGAAGGACGAGATATTTTTCTTTTTTATTAATCTTACAAGCTGTTAGTTCGCCACTGGTATAATGCTTTCTCCAATATTTAGGACTTTCCTGAAATGTTTTTTCAATAGAAAGAAAGGTTTTCATTAGTATTTTTACAATAAATGAATATTTGGGAGCAGAATTTCCCATGTCAAAAATAACTTCATCTGTCCAATTAAATACATCTTTAGCGACAGCAATAACAAAATCTACTGGGGCTAAGGGTATCCAGGCCAAAGGATCCAATTTTTGAGGATCTATATAAGATCCTAATTCTTTTAATTTTTCCTGAACTTTTTTTACCCCCTCTTCCCCTTCTTTTTCTCGAATATAATTAAAATGAGTTTGAATTGTCGTTGCTCTTACATACCCTTTGGCAAGTTGAAATATTTTTTCCTTTTCCTCCTTCAAGGAGGTTTTTTCAATCATGATTATAAATTTGTAATTACCTTAAATAAATGTTCTTTCGACTTGTCGATGAACTTCGTTCGTCGAGCCGAAGGCGAGACGGGAGAAGAAACTTGTTTCTGCGACCATCTTCACCCACCGAGCCCCGCCACGGCGGGATGAAGGTGAAGAAGAGAACGCAGTTCTCTTCGCCTTCGCAAAAGCTCGGGTTTTTAATCTTTGATTTCCTTTTTTAATCTTTCTATTTCTTTTTTTAATTCAATCATTTTTAATTCCCGGCCAACCGCTAATCTGTTAAATCTTTCTAATTCTTTCATTTTTTCCTGGAGTTCTTTGGTTCTTCCTTTAACTTGTTCCTCAAGACTTTCAGCTAATTCTTTTAATTCCTTGGTTCTGGCCGCAACTTTTATTTCCAGGACTGCCTTTGATTCTTCTAAAGCGGCCTTAGACTGTCCTAATCTTTCGGCCATTCGATTAAACTCCTTAGCTAACTGCTCAATCTCATCGCCCGTCCTAATATCTACTTTATAATCCAAATTTCCTTTTCTGATTATCTCAGCTCCTTTGTGAAGTTTCTTGATCGGATTAACAACCAATTGAGAAAAAAATAGAGAGACTATAAAAATAAAAATTAAAGTAATAAAAGTGATGAGCACCAGATTGCTTCCTAAGACCGAGGTTGGTTCGTAGATTTCCGCTACCGGCCTGAAAACTACCAATTTCCAGCCAAACATAGGAAGAGAGTCAGCAATAACCAACATTTGGCCAACTCCAGTATCCACTTCTTGAACAACAACTGCTTTTTTTTCGGCTAATTCCTGAGCAATTTTCTTAAAGTCATCTGAGCGAAAATCTTTTGAAGTAGCAAGAATTTCTGCTACCAGTTGTCCTTCCTGGGTCAAAAGATAAATATTATCTTTAGGCGAGGTATAACCGGTTATCATCTTGCTCCAAATATCAGAAAGGAATATTTCTGATATTAAAACCCCTTGAAATTCATTTTCTCTAAAAAGAGGAACTGAAATAATAACTGTAGATATTCCCACTACCGGATTAAAGCTTGACCAAGCAACATAATAATCTTTTTTCTTTTCCTTGATTTGATAAAATTCCGGCTGGTCGCTTTTGTTTTCTAAGGGACGGTCGTCGCTGCGAATTATTTCTTGGCCTGATTCATCTAAAATAGACAAAAATTTTACATTGAAAGGATATTTTTTTATATTTTCTAAAAGGAAATCTTTTTTCTCTTCATTTGTTTTAAAGAAACTAATATTATCCACAATGGATTGGGATAAATCTTTGTAACTTAAAACTGTATCTTCTATTCCTATAATCATGCTTTGGATAAGAAGCTCGTTATAATTTTTAATGCTTTCCATCAAAAAGTTGCGGGCGTTAAAATAAGAAAAAAAACTAACAGTCACCAAAGGAATCAAGACCAATATCAAAAAGGCAATAAGAAATTTTTCTTTGAGAAAGATTTTCATTTCTCTTTTTAAAACTTAATTAATTACCCAAGCGACAGCGCAGGGTGGAGATGAACGGAGTTCATCGACTACTCTCTTAATAATTCTTCAGGAACTTTGAAGCCATCCAAATATTCGTCAACATCCATCATGTCTAAAGGAATCAATAATCTTTCATCTCTGTTCATCATTAATTCTTCTGCTTTCTCAACTAATATTAAGGCCTCTTGAGGAACATACTGTTTAGTATATTTCATATCGCTGATTCCGGTAAAGCCGTCTTTGAAATCAACCAGATGCAAACCTCCTTTAAAATTGTTTTTGGTAATATCCTCTACAGCCCTGTATATTGTCTCCGACATTTTCTTCAAGGCACTGACCAAAACCTCTCCCGGGTACATTTCATCATGGTCTACATCTACGCCAACGGCAAAATATTTAGGCATTTTTGAACCGGTAGTGAGCTCCTCTTCAGTTATTCCTTCGGCCCGGTTGGACTCTTGAACAGCCTCATATACTCCTATTCCGGTAGCACCGGCTACATCAAATATTATATCAGCGCCTTCATTAATTAGTGATTTAGTCAAAGCCCTGCCTTTTGCTGAATCAATAAAAGTGTCTGCTGTTTTAGTCAAAACTTCAATTTTCTCTCCTTTAAATTCATTCCAGGTTTTAGCTCCTGCTTTAAATCCGGCAACATAGGTTAAAACAGAAGGGAAATCCATCCCTTTTACTACGCCGATCTTTCCTTTTTCTGAAACAGAAGCGGCAATTATCCCAGCTAAATAACCGCTTTGACCTGAGTAGAAAAGATAAGAGGCTACATTCGGCAGGGCACCGGCATTTTCATCGATCAATATAAAATAGACATCAGGATATAAAGGAGCATTCGCTATTATCGCATCTTTTATCATAAATCCCATACCAACCACTATGTCAGAGACCTCGGCCGCCTGTGAAACATTCTCCACCAGCTCCCTTCCTTCCATTTTCTGAATAACATCTGCCTTTAAACCCAACCCTTTACTGACCATTTGGACTCCATTCCAGCCGGCGTCATTGAAAGATTTATCCCCCAGCCCGCCAATATCCGTAACCATAGTGATACCCTCAATTTTTCTCCCTGGCTGGCCAACTTCTGGAGAAGGTTTAACTAAAAGTATTAATGCCATTAATAATACTATGGTTAATCCAGCTAATAAAATTAGAGTTTTTCTTTCCATATTGTTTCCCAGTTTCAAAATAATTTTTTTTGCTTTTCGACCTTTTCTTCCTTTATATTATCATTTTGTCTTGGCTTTTTAAAATCACTGTCACTACCAGGCAGCCGGTTAATCAAACTTCGAAAACCTAAATCTTTGAGAGTTTGAATTATTTTCTCTTTCATCTGAGGATGGCGGGAGGGTGGCGTCCATTGGCATCTTTCTAAATTGAAATCAATTGGAACATCCTTTTTTATTTGAATTAGATTTCTGCTAAGAAAGGCCTTTTCTTTGTATTCTTCAAGCAAAGCTCGAAGACGCGGATTTAGGCCGCTTAAGTCCGTATATAGATTTTCTAAACTTCCAAATTTTTTGATTAATTGCATTGCTGTTTTCTCGCCAATCCCGGGGACACCGGGAACATTATCGGAGGGATCGCCTTTCAGGGCTTTAAAATCAATTAACTGCTCCGGATTTAATCCTTGATACTTTTCTCTTACTAGCCCTTCATCATATAAAATCGTGTCTTTAATCCCTTTTCTTAAAAAATAGACCCGAGTCCAGGGGTTTACTAATTGGAAAAGGTCGGCATCCCCGGACAAAATAATGTTTTCAATTTTGGGTATTTCTTTTTTCTTTAAAACCAATTGGGAAACAGTGCCGATAATATCATCGGCTTCAAAACCCTTTTTTTCAAAAACCGGGACGTTAAATACTTCTAAGAGCTCTTTTACTTTAGGAATCTGTTGAGATAATTCTTTCGGGGTCGGCGGTCTTTTGGCTTTGTATCCTTTGAATTTTTTATGTCGAAAGGTAGGAAACGGCAAGTCAAAAGCAGCGATGATGAAGTCCGGTTCTAATTCCTTGAGAACTTTTAAAAAAACTAAACAAAATCCGTAAACGGCATTAATCAATTCTCCTTTTTTATTCCTCAAAGGCGGCAAAGCATGATAGGCACGATGAATTAAGGCATTAGTATCGATAATAAGAAGACGTTTCTTTTGATTCATTGCTCTTCTATCTTAACCCGACTTTCCTCCAGAAACAAGTTTCTACCCACTATTCACTACCCACTACTTACTAGTCTATATACTATTATTTTTCTTTATGATAAAATATAAAATATTAGACTTAGTCGATGAACTTCGTTCATCTTCACGCTTCGCTAACGCTCACGTATGCAATTTAAGGTGCCAAAATTTTTAGAAAGAGAACCATTGATTGTCGGTCCCTTAAGCTTCAAACGATTCCTTTATTTTGGGGTGGCTGCTTTAATTCTAGTTTACATTCACTTTGTTGCCCCTTTTTATATTTTTTTAATCTTTCTTATTATTCTAACCGGGCTGGCCTTTAGTTTGGCTTTTGTAAATATTGAGGGGGTGCCATTACCTGAGGTAATCGTCCAATCATTTGGGTTTCTTTTTTCTTCAAAGATGTACCTCTGGCAAAAAAAAGAAAGCTTAAAACTAATTAAAATTGTCTCAAGAAAAAAAGAGAAGAAAGAAAAAAAAGAAATTCCCTTGAAAATCTCTCCTGAAAGTAGTCTTAAAGAGTTGCATTCAAAAATTGAAGGGGGTTATTAGTCGAAGAACTCCGTTCTTCTCCGCCCCTCGCTGTCGCTCGGGTAGTCGATGAACTTCGTTCGTCGAGCCAAAGGCGAGACGGGAGAAGAAACTTGTTTCTGCGACCATCTTCACGCTTCGCTAACGCTCGGGTAAGCAAAATTATGGCTAATTTATCAACTCAACAATTCCTGCAATTTAGTGAAATTAGAGATGGAGTTATTGTTTTAAAAAATAAAACTCTTCGAGGCATTCTCATGGTCTCCTCTTTGAACTTTGCCTTAAAATCAGAAGAAGAACAAACAGCTATTATTTACCAATTCCAAAGTTTCTTAAATTCTTTGGATTTTTCCTGTCAGATTATTATTCAATCCCGCCGAACCAATATTACCGGTTACTTTGATAAATTAAGAGAGTTAGAGGAACGACAGGAGAATGAACTTCTAAAAATCCAGACCGCCGAATATAGAAAATTCATCGAGAGTTTGGTTGAGGAAGAAACAATTATGAGAAAAATCTTCTTTGTCGTCGTTCCTTACTCCCTGGGAGAAGTAAAAGATACCGAGAAAGGTTTAATTAAAAGATTCCTCCGCAAGCCGGAAATCCCAACCCTGACTGAAGAAAATTTCAGACGTTGCCGAAGCCAGCTCTGGCAGAGAATGGAATTTGTAGCTATCGGCTTGAGAAGATGCGGCTTATCGACTGCTCCCTTGACCACGCCTGAATTAATTGAGCTTTTCTGGAGTTGGCACCATCCAAAAGAGGCTGAGGTAGGTTATTACCCGGAGATCCTACCCGAACTCATTAGGTAAAAGTCAAAGAGGACTTTGTCCGTCGAGTCGAAGACGAGACGAAAGAAGAAAAACTTTTCTTCGCACTCTTCTTCACCTTCGCCCCGCCACGGCGGGACTCGGTATATGAAATTACCCTTTTTTAAAAAAACAGAAAGAATAGAAAAAATACCTTTGGGGCCCGAACTTATTGGGCTTCAAGATATTATTGCTCCTTCTTCAATTGAAACAAGACAAAACTTCTTAAGATTGGGAGAACGTTTTTCTAAATCTTTTTTTATCTTTTCTTACCCCAGATATCTCTCAACCGGCTGGCTTTCCCCAGTCATAAATCTGAAATATCCCATGGATATTTCTTTCCATATCCACCCGGTAAGATCCGAGGAGGTATTGAAAAAGCTCCGGAAAAAAATAACTGAGGTCCAGGCCGAGATGATGGAAAAAGAGGAAAAAGGATTAATTCGCGACCCTATACTGGAAACTGCTTATCAAGATATAGAAACCTTAAGAGATACTCTCCAAACAGCTAGAGAAAGGGTCTTTAGTTTTGGGCTTTATCTGACAATTTATACCGATAACCAAAAAGATTTAAGAAAAATCGAAACTATACTCCGGTCAATTTTTGAATCTCGTTTAATTTATATCAGGCCGGCTCTCTTTCGCCAGAAAGAAGGTTTTATCAGCTGCAGTCCCTATGGTTTAGACCAGATTGCCGTCCACACCACAATGAATACGGCCCCCCTCTCAAGTGTCTTCCCTTTTATTTCTTCCGACCTCAGCGCTAATGAAGGTATTTTATACGGCATAAATATGCACAACAATTCCCTGGTTCTATTTGATAGATTTACTTTAGAGAACGCGAATATGACGACCTTCGGAAAAGCCGGCAGCGGGAAGAGTCTGACAAAAGAAGCAAATGTGTTGTGTAATATAAATAGCGGGATTCGCCTCACAAAGATTGGAACCCTCGTAGAATCGTTAATCAAAAAATACGGGGCGGTACCGGTTGATAAAGAGATGGAAGGAGTTCTCTTCCCTCCCGATGTTAAGGTATACAGTTTCAATAAAAATCTCGAAGGAGAGTGGTCAAGGGTTACTATGGCTGCACGAAAAGTAGCACCTAAAACGTTCTACAAATTCAAGACCCGGAGCGGAAGAGAAGTTACTACCACAGGCGATCATAATATGTTAGTTCTAAAAAATGGGGAAGTGATAGCCGCTAAAAGTTCTGAAATAAAAGAAGGCGAATTTATTCCCCTGCCTAGAAGCGTTTTTGACACTAAAAAGTATTTAATATACTTTAATCTTTTAGAATTGCTTAAAAATTCAAAAAATATTTATGTAAAAGGGGCTGGAGATTTAATCTTAGAAAATTATAAAATTTTGAAAAATGTGAAAATAAATCCTTGTTTTGATTGTTATCTTTACAAATATCGCGACGGACGAGTAATTCCTTTAAAATATTCCCGCCAGATTTTGAATCACCTAAAAATCAGTCTTACCGATCCTGTATTAAAAAAATTAGAAGTGGTTTCTAAAAATGGTCAAAGAAAATATTTCCAAAACATTGTTTTCCCAATAAATCAGGAATTTTTGAAAATTGTGGGTTACATCACTGCCGAGGGAACAGTAAGAGAAGAAGTTATTATGATTACTAATAATAGTCCGGAGGTCTTACAAGACATCGATTTTTCTCTTAAAAAATTGAGGGTTCCATTTTATTACGGGAATCGAGGCATAATTATCGCGTCTCGAGTTTTTGTTGAAATAATAAACGCCTTGGGCGGTAAAGAAAAATCAAAACAAAAAAAAGTTTTACCTTTTATTTTTAATATAGAGAAAGAAAAAATTGCTCAGTATCTTTCTGCTTATTTTGAGGGAGATGGAGGAGTAGAAGAATATAGCGTTACAGCTGTCTCTAAATCAAAGCAACTTATATCCGAAATCTCTTACCTTTTGTATTATTTTGGTATTATTGGAAGAATCTCAAAAATAAGAAAGAAAGCAACTAATTCTAATTGGAAACGTAAAAGAGTTTATTATAAATTATCAATCACGGGCCAAGATAACTTAAGAAAATTTGTTGAGAATATTAATTTTATTTCTCAAAGAAAAAGAAAACAACTTTCAGAGGTCAGTCGAAAAGAGGGTAATACCAATGTCGATCTTATCCCGGGATTAAAGCCAGTCTTCCAAAAAATATATCAATTATTTCCACCCTTGTTTTGGCATCTACCTGAAATTATTGAGTGGAAAAATGGAAAAAGGAACCCCTCTCCTCAACATCTTAAAAGAGTAATTGAGAAAATTGAAAGAAGGATTCAAAATTTCAAAGATAAAATCTTTACTTACGAAATTTTAAGTGAGCTTCCTGAGCTCTCAGAAATTATTCAGTCTGGCAAAAACGATCGGGGCCTAAATCGTCAACTCTGGCAGACATTAGGGCAAAGCTGGCGAGTAGTGAAAAATGAAAATGTAAAACCGGGCTCGACCAATGCTTTTAAAATAATTGAAGTTGTAAATGGCAAATCCTATTCCTTGCCAGAAATCAAAAAGACGCTTTATTCGGGATTCCAGGGAATGGATTTGCAGGTTAAACATTATAATCAATCACTCCAGTCCGCTCTTGTTGCTAGACCAGAAAGTAATACTTCCTACGAAATAATCCAAAAATCAGCTCAATTTGTCTGGCAGAATTATCAAAACATTCTAATAAATAAAATTCCTCAGGTTGAAAAAAAATTAACCCAATTAAAAAGTTTGGCTAATTCTGATCTCTTCTGGGATCCAATTGTCAAAATCCAAAAGATTAAAAACAAAAAAGAAAAATATGTTTATGATTTAACGGTGGATAATGAAGTCTTTTTAGCCGGAGAGGGCGGAATGTTTGTCCATAATTCTTATGCCGTTAAACTGGAAATTTTAAGATATTTAATGCAGGGGGTAGATATAATAATAATTGACCCGGAGAATGAATATAGGTTTTTGTCCGATGCAGTCGGCGGTTCTTATTTCGGAATTTCTTTAACCTCTCCTGACCATATCAATCCTTTCGACCTGCCTATGCCCATGGAGGATGAAAAACCGGGAAATGTCTTGAAATCAAATGTTATAAATCTGGTTGGCCTCTTGAGAATTATGCTGGGAGGATTAACCCCCAGAGAAGATGCCATTATTGACCAGGCCCTAACCGAAACTTATGCCGCTAAAGACATCACCCCGGAAAGCGACCCCTCAAACTGGCAAAAAAATATTCCTTTGCTTTCTGATTTTGAAGCGGTTTTGGAAAGCATGAAGGGAACAGAATCCTTGGTGGAAAGAGTAAGAAAGTTTACCAAGGGCAGTTATGCTGAATTTTTCAACCAGCTCTCAAATGTTTCCATGAAAAACAAGTTCGTCGTTTTTGGGATAAGAGATATGGAAGAAGAATTAAGGCCAGTAGCAATGTTCATAATCTTAAGATATATCTGGAATATAGTCCGTTCTTCTCTAAAGAAAAGAATTCTGGTTGTCGATGAAGCCTGGTGGATAATGCAATCTGAAGATGGCTCTTCATTTTTATACGGTATTTGCAAAAGAGCAAGAAAATATTGGTTAGGAGTATCCACTATTACTCAGGATGTTTCCGATTTTATGAAATCATCTTATGGTCAGCCAATCATCACCAACTCATCTCTCCAGCTCCTGATGAAACAGAGTCCAGCCACCATGGATATTGTCAAAAAAACCTTTAATTTGACCGAGGAAGAAAAGTATCTCTTGCTTGAATCAGCCGTGGGTGAAGGAGTTTTCTTTGCCGGCCAAAAACATATTGCCATAAAAGTTACTGCTTCTTACACCGAAGACCAAATAATTACCACTTCGCCGGAACAGGTTTTGGCAATAAGAAAAGCTAAAAAAGAAATATCTTAAAAAAATTCCCTGAAAACAATGCCTGAAGAAACAATAATAGAATCACCCGGAGGATTAATGCAAAAGTTATTCTCCGTTGAAGCAGTTATAATGATAACTTTTGCTCTTTTGATTGACGTCGGGGAGTTCTTCGCTGACCTTATCGGGCTTATACCAATTGTCGGGATTGCCGGACAAGTCCTTTCGGTTATTCTTGATATTATCGCTCTGATTTTTATTGGCCTCTGGATGTATACCAGGTCAAGACAAATAACTGTTCCCGCGAAAACAGCTGCTGGGATAAAAAAAGTAACGGGATTTGCAAAAAAGTTCAAATGGTTAAAACCTGCCTGTATGATTTTTGAAATGATTCCTATTGTTTCAAGTCTTGCTCCTTTATGGATAGTAGCTGTATTGCTTGAATTAGCATCTGATTAAGAAGCATCTATAATGATAAAAGCAAAAAAACAAATTTTTTATATTCTTTTAGGACTGTTGGTTGTCCTTTCTTTTTATTTAATATTAAATAAAATTATTCATAGACCAATTATTCAACCGCCTGAAGAAAAAGAAGCTCCTTTTGAAGAAAGGGGCTTTGTTTATTTCCAAACGCCAATAGGAAAAATAATTGAAGAAGTCGCCTTAGATAAAAAAGCTCAGGAAAAATTTGAAAATATTATTGAAAGAGCCAAAAAAACTAGAGATAAATCAGAAAAATTAAAAAATCTTTCTCAGGAGCTGAAAGAGCTTACCAATAATTGCCTCTGCGGAAAGTCAACCTGCCAAAGCGTTGATTGTGAGAATGGATGCTGCTGCCAGGCAACGGGCTGTCCAACAATAAACACCTGCTCAAAGCCCGGGGGCTGTCCGGTAGAAGTTTCTAACTGTGATTTAGCTATGACCTGTCCGGAACGAGATTGCGATATAGAAGCTATCACTAAAAAAATCGCTGAAATTGAAGAGTTAATGGCTGAGATTAAGATTCAACAAAAAGAAATATTGGTAGCTCAACTTTTTCTGCTCAGTGATTATATAAAATTAAAAAAGGTAGAAATGATGGTAAGTCTTCCCTCAGAAGCTATTGATTACGAGAACTTTTTTAAAAAGAGGGATTTAATCGAAAATACTTATAAACAGAAGGTAGCAATAACTACTTTTTCTACCTGGCCTGAACCAACTATAGAGGTAAATAAAGAGGCAGCCATCGACCCCAGCTCTATTTATTTTGACAAAAGAAAAGAAGAGAACGAACAAGTGATTAAAGAGTCATCACGCCTTGACCCATTTTTAATTATTGCCAATCAATGCCCGGCAGACCTTAGTAAAATAATGAGCGAAAACTCCAAAGAAGTGTTTTCCGGGTTAAGCTTTAAAAATTTAACTCCTGCCACAAGTGAAATTGACAATATCATGCGGGAGTCCATTGAAGAAGTTAGGTCTCAGCTGGCTGAAGAAATTTCCAAAGCAATAGCCGATATTCTTGGAGAAAAAATCACAACTGTTGTTATAGAGGAGTTAAAGGGAGAAACAGGAGGAAGAATGAAGATTGGCATTCCGATTGATTCAGTTAATCAGATAGCCGATGAACTGCCGGCTAAACTAAGCAACCTTTTCGCGGCTGGAACAAAAGCAGAGATTCTAACCATTTTATCTGAGACTGACCTCTTGCCATCTGAGATAACTAACTTACTCTCGGAGAGCTTAGTAGATTTACTGCCAGATGATCTAAGAGTTAGATTAGCTTTGAGCGTCGGAGAAACCCTGCCTGGCGACCTAATGGATTTAATTTACACCACCCTGCTTAACGAATTGTTCGATACTCAATTAGATACCCGAGCTTTTGAACAAGTTCTTAACACAATCGACTCCACTTTAGCCGATTTTCTGCCCGATAAAATGAGTCAGGCCTTGTTTTTGAGCTTAAAAGATGCTCTGGTTGTTAGTTTAAAAGGATTCCTGGTTGAAAATATACCTCAAACCCTTGGGTTTGTTTCCTCGGATGAAAAAAGACTGTCAGATAAAATAGAAGAGGAAATTAAAGAAGAATTACCCATTATCTTAAATGAAAAACTCCAAAACAAACTATCTTTAGAACAGGTTAATCAGTTTTCTCTCAGCCTTTTAGAAAAAGGAACTCTCCAGAAAAAAACCGAGGAGGTCCTATCCGAAAGCCTTTTTCTTGTTTTAAGAGATAGGACTGAAAAAACAGCCGAAATAATATCAGACAGAGCTTCTAAAAAAATAGCTGAAGATATTGGAAAAAGAATAACTGACTCAACCTCAAAAGAGTTGGCTGAGAAAGTGGCAGAAGATTTAAAAGAAATTGTTACCTCAATAATGTTAAAAACGCTAGAAGAGGGATTACCTTTAAATTCTCTTCATGACTTAAAGAGTTTAGATGAGTTAGAAAATAAAGGTACTGGAGAAGAGTTAAAAATTTCTTATCCTCAGATTTGTCAATTGACAATCCCCGACTTAAAGGAAACTGATAAAGAAGATAAATCATTTGAAGCCTGTTGGAAGGTTAAGACTATTTACGATGCCGTCTCGCATCAGATTAATACTCTTCAGAAGATGACAGAGTTAATCCAAGACCCCGACAAAGGCTGCGACCCAAATAGATGTCAGGCCCAATGCCTGGATGCTACCTGCTACGCAAAAGATTTTCATTGCAGCAGCGAAGAATGCCCTAACAGCATTGGGCTTTGCAGTAAATATCAAACATCTTATCCCACCGGGCCCCTTCCCTGTAAGAGTGATTATATAGATTTTTATAACGACAATGGTTCATTCCAGGTCTGTCCAGCCATTCATTTGGGCAACGAACTGATAATAAAATGTTATCTTCAAATTAAAAAAGCTGGCGATGAAGTTCAAGATATCCTTCAGAAAGAAAACGATAAAAAGAATGTTAATTTGAAAGAAAGAGTAAGAACAATAATGGCAAGATCAAAGGTATTAAAGGATTTAAGTCAGGAACTAAAAGAGTTAACTGATAAATGCCAGTGTAGCGAAAAGTCACTTTGTGAAGAATTGTCCGGTGGTTGTTTGGCAAAAGGCTGTTCTCTCCTTAGCCAATGTTCTCAAGCAGATATCCAAGAAATTACGGAAGAAATTGAAGAAATCGAAGGAGCGATAGAAGAATTATATTACAGTTGCAAAAAATAATGAACAAGTTTTTAAAATCTAATCTTAAAATTATTATCCCTTTCTTAGGATTGATTTTAGTCTGCCTAAGTTTCAACTTGTCTGCCCAAAATCAAGATTTAATCTCCCGAGCGACAGCGAAGGGGGAAGAAGAAAGCTTACTTTCTTCGCCCTCCCGAGCGACAGCGAAGGGGGAAGAAGAAAGCTTACTTTCTTCGCCCTGTGATACAAAAATTCCTATTGGCGAATCAGTAGACAGAACTTCTGACTTATTAAACGATATGTATAAAGAACTGGAAACCATCTATCGCACTATTCCCGGCCAAATACAAGCGGCTCAAGAAATGATAGAAGCAGCTCAAAAATGTGACTTGGACAATTGCCAACCGGTCTGTGTTGATATAAGTTGCTACGGCGAAGATTTCAAATTATCTGAGCCCTTTTGTCTACCAAAATGTGTCGAAGAAACCTGTGAAGGGAAAATCTGTCCAGATTTAGAGATTACAGATCAGTTAGTTAATGCTGCTTTTGAAAAAATAAATTATTCGTTTGAACAAATAAACAATCTCTATGGGAAGAATCCCGAAGAAATTGAAAGAAAACTGAACCAGGCAAGGACAGAATTTAACAACTGCGCAAAAATTACAGAGAACAGGACAATTAGGTGTAGAGATATTTTTGACCAAAATGGTCAATTGGGCGAGGAATGCAAAAGTGTTTGTGAGGGAAATAAAAAAACAACAGAAAAGTGTTTAGAGTGCCTTTGCGGCAGCTCGATTAATTATTTCTGTTGCCATTAATCTCCCAAGCGTTAGCGAAGGGGGAAGAAGAAAGTTTACTTTCTTCGCCCTCCCGAGCGTTAGCGAAGGGGGAAGAAGAAAGTTTACTTTCTTCGCCCTTTTAAAGGTTTTATTATCACCTTTCTTTCCGGCTCTTGGCCAATGCTTTCTGTTTTTACGTCTTCCCGGCCCGACAACTCAATGTGAATTATCCTTCTCTCATAAGGAGGCATTGGATTAAGGGCTTTTTCTTTTTTACTAAGAGCTACCTCATTAGCCGAATTCTGAGCCAATTCTTTTAAATATTCTTTCTTTTTCTTTTTATATTCATTGATATCAAATTCAATAAAAACTTGTTCCAACCCCTTTCTTAAAATCCTTTTTAAAAGATGTTGAATGTCCATCAAAGTTTGACCATCCCGGCCTATTAATATCTGGGGCTCTTCGGTTTTTAAGTTGACCGAAACAATATTTTCTTTACTTTCTTTCACTTCAACCTCTATTTCAAAATGCATTTTTTCAAAAAATTTCTCCGTTTCTTCCTTAATTTTTTTTAAGTTTTTTTTATCAAGCATATTTTTTCTTTACTATATACTGCTCTCCAATTGAAAACAATATGGAAACAGTCCAATATAAACCGATAATGGAACCAAATTGCCAAATAATATAAACAGTAAGAGCAGGGAAAAGATAAAGCATTTGACTTTGCATCGTCTTTGAAAAATCGGTTGTTTTCTCTTTAACAATCTCTTTCGACCCATGCGTTATTGCTCGGAGGGTTGAAATTTTCAATTGATAAAACTGTAAGACTCCTGCCAAGAGAGCCAAGAACATATTAGATTCAGTAAGGTTGATTATTCCTAAAAAACTAAAATTAATTATTCCGGGATGAGAAACAAAACTATAAAGAGATTGGCTTAAAGATTCCGGCTGAAGTCCTCTTAGAAAAACTTGATACATAGCAATAAGGATAGGAAGTTGGAGAAGAAGAGGAAGGCAACCAGAGAAGGGGTTGACCTTTTCTTTTTTATAAAGTTCCATCAAAAGCTTCATCTGTTCTTCTTTGTTGTCCTTGTATTTTTCCTGAATTTCCTTGATCTTCGGCTGAAGATTTGTCAATGCCCTTTGCGATCTTACCCCGCGGATAGAAGAAGGACAGAGTAAAAAGCGGATAATTAAAGTTAGGATAATAACAGCTATCCCAAAATCATGGCCAGGAATGTATTCGTAAAGCAGAATCAGACCATTCAATAGCGGCTGATATAATATTGTATTAAAGATAAGGACTAAAATATTCATAAACCGAGTCCCGCCCTTTCCTTTCTTTTAGAAAGGGCGGGGCGAAGGTGAAGATGAAGCTTTAGCTTCATCGCCTACCGAGCTTTTGCGAAGCAAAAGGTTTTATAGAAGGTCTACTCCTCCTCTATTCCAAGGATTACATTTCAATACTCTCCAAAAAGAGAGCATCCCTCCTTTTAAAACCCCGTGCTTTTTGATTATCTGATAACTATATTCAGAACAAGAAGGATAAAACCGGCAATTTCTTCCTAAAAAAGGAGAAATAAACTTTTGGTATAATTTTATTGTCTTTAAAATCAACATAATATAAACTTTGGCTTTTGTGATTGTTGTGATTGGCTAAGCCAATCACAAGCCCCGCTATTACCAAGCGTTATCTGGATATTATCTTTGCTTCTTTTAAAATTTGCCCAACTACTTCTTTTATTTCCCAAAAATTCTTCTCTATAATTCCTTTTTTAGTAAAAAAAATCAGGTCGTATCCGGGTTTCAAATCAGGTAAATTAATCTTTATTATCTCCCTTAATCTTCGTTTTATTTTGTTTCTCGAAGATGCTTTTTTGGAAACCTTTTGACTGACAACAAAGCTAATTCTTGTCGTCTTCAGGGAATTTTTAAAAAATTTCAGAACTAAGAAGTCCTTTTCTATTTTCCTGCCTCTCTGTATTGCTCTCTGAAAATCTTTTTTTCTTTTAAGACAATATTTTTGTGGTAACACAATGAATAAAATTATTCTAATTAAGCCCCAATGCCTAAGCCCCAATGCCCATTCAAGCCCTAAACCCTAAATCCCAAAATTGGTCATTGGTCATTGGGATTTGATTAGGTCAATTATGTTAGACTGTTATCTTCTTTCTTCCTTTTTGTCTTCTCTTCGTCAAAATCTTTCGGCCGCTTTTTGTTTTATTTCTTTTCCTGAAGCCATGGGTCTTTTTTCTTTTTCTTTTTTTAGGTTGGTAAGTTTGAGACATATTAAATATATTATAGTCAAAGAGAACTTCGTTCGTTGAGTCGAAGACGAGACGAAAGAAGAAAAACTTTTCTTCGCCTTCTTTTCCACCTTCGCTTACCCGAGCGATTAGCGAAGGGTGGAAAAGAGATTTATCTCTTTGACTTTGTTTCGCAAAAGCTTGGTTTTAGATTAGCAAAAAATAATTTTTCAGTCAAACCCCGTTAGAAATTTCTTTTCTCTGTATCTTTATTCAAGACTCACTAACCTTTAGCGTGATTGACCTCTAACGGGGTTCACAGTTTATCCCCAATTTATTAACAGGGAGGTGTTTTTAGTTGATTTTTAAAGACACTTGCAATATTCTAAAAATAGAAAGATAATAGAATATAACCTTGGCATACCTCTATTATGAATAACGAAGAACTCTGGCAAGCTGTTCTTGCTCAAATACAATTTGGCGTATCCCGGGCTAATTTCGCCACCTGGTTTCGTAATACTAAAATCATTTCAAAAAAAGATGGAGAAGTTATGATTTCCGTCCCAAATTCCTTTTCTAAAGAATGGCTTTCTAATAAATACCAGAATACTATTTTAAAAATACTTCGCAATTTAGATGAGGGAATTAAGATGATAGATTACACTGTTCAATTAGAAAAACCTTCAAGGACTAAGAGCAAATCTACTTCTAAAAGACAAGAAGAGCTTGAAATAAGTCAACTTAGTTTTAATGAATTTAAAATAAACCAGGAAACCAGCCTTAACCCCATTTATAGATTTGATAATTTTGTAATTGGTTCTTTTAATGAATTAGCTCACGCCGCCGCCTGGGCAGTTTCAGGTAATCCTGGTTTTGTCTATAATCCTTTATTTATTTACGGAGGAGTAGGGTTAGGAAAAACTCATCTTTTGGAAGCTGTTGGTAATCGGATTGTTGAGAATCTTCCAAAGAAAAATGTCAAATATGTTCCGGCCGAAAGATTTACCTCAGAGATAGTAAGAGCCATCAGGGAGCATGAAATTGAAAATTTAAAAATGAAACTTCGAGAAATAGATATCCTAATTATGGATGATATCCAGTTTTTGGCTGGTAAAGAAAAAACCCAGGAAGAATTTTTTCATATTTTTAACACCTTGCGTGAAGCAAATAAACAAATAATCCTTTCTTCTGATAGACCGCCAAAAGCTATTCCAGCCTTAGAAGAGAGATTAAGGTCAAGACTTGAGGGAGGCATGATTGCTGACATAGGTCTTCCGGATTTCGAAACCCGAATGGCAATACTAAGGGCAAAATGTGAAGAAAAAGGAATTGAATTAAACTCCGATGTTTTAGAATATATTGTCTCAAATATTCAACGGAATATCAGAGAATTAGAGGGGGCCTTAAACAGATTGTTAATTTTCAAAAAATTAAACAACACATCTCCTGACCTTAATATTACTAAGAAACTTTTACGTAATTTAATCAATTTTCCGGCTAGGTCTACTACTTATAAAAAAATAGTTCAAGCCGTAACTCAATTTTATGATTTGAAAGGAGGAGACCTTCTAATTTTAACCAGAAGGAAGGAAATTGTTAAACCACGCCAAATTGCCATGTATCTGTTAAGGTCAGAATTGAAAGAATCTTACCCCTCAATTGGGAGAAAATTTGGCGGTAAAGACCATACTACTGCTATTTACGCTTGTGAGAAAATATCAAAAGAATTGGAAAATAATGAGAATTTGATAAATGAGATAGGTTTAATTCGCCAAAGAATTTACAGCGAGAGCCTGTAGAAAAACTGGGGAAAAATTGTTAATTAATTATGAGTTATTTTCCCCAGTTAATTTAATTGAGAGTTTATCACCTCATTGTTAAAATATTTCCGAACAGTTATTTAACATCTTTTAAAATAAATTTTTCTTTAACTCACAAATAAAAAGGTCTTTTCCCTTATTAAATTATCATCTTAACAACAACAATAATTTAATATATAATAAATAATATAAATTATAATTATGAAAATTGAAATTTTAAAAGACAATCTGAAAAGAGGATTAGAGATCGTTGAAAAAATAGCAAAGAAAAACTTAACTTTACCTGTCCTCAGTAATGTTTTATTGTCTTGTGAGGGTAATTTTTTGCGGCTTGATACCACTAACCTGGAAACGAGCATTAGTTGGTGGGTATTAGCTAAAATAGAAGAGGGAGGGAAAATCGCCATTCCAGCCGCTTTTTTCTCAAGTTTAATTAACCTTTTGAAAGAGGAGAGAATACATTTAAGAAGTCAAGGTAAAAATTTGATATTGGAAACCAAAAACCAGACAACTCAAATTCAAGGCATAGATCCTGAAGAATTTCCGATAATACCAAAAATAGAAAAAGAGGAGATAGTTAGAATTTCTAATCAGAAACTTTTAGAAGCTCTTGGCCAGATTATTGAAATTCCTTCAATATCCCAAATAAGGCCTGAAATATCGGGGATTTATTTTTCTTTCAAGAAAGATTTATTAAAAATTGTAGGAACTGATAGTTTTCGTTTAGCTGAAAAAACTATTGGCTTAAAAGGGAAAATAAAGAAGGAGGTTTCTTTTATCCTCCCCCAAGATGCGGTTCGTGAATTAATAAATATATTAAGCCGAGAAGAAGGTTATGTTGTAATTTACTTTTCCCCCAATCAAATTTTATTTGAAAACATAAAAGAAGAAACCTCTCATACCCAGGTTCAGATTCTCTCCCGTTTAATTGAAGGGGAATATCCTAAATATCAAGAAATTATTCCTAAAAAATACAAAACTCAGATTATATCTAAAAAAGATGACCTCCAAAATCAGTTAAAACAAGCGGGATTATTCAGCGGTAAAATCTCGGAAGTCAAGTTGGCCGTTCAACCTGAAGATAATCGGTTAAAAATTTATTCCGAAAGTCCCGAGATAGGAAAAAATGAAGCTTATCTTCCAGTAAAAATAAAAGGAGAAGCAATCGAGATTTCCTTTAATTATAAGTTTCTAATTTTGGGGTTACAAAATATCAGAAGTTCAGAGGTAATTTTTGAACTAAATGGCGAAGAGGGCCCGGGCGTTTTGAAGCCGGTTGGAGATGAAAGTTATATTTATATATCAATGCCGATAAAATTGAGTTAAAATTTCTTCTGGTTTTTCAAATTCTTCTTTAGGGAATTTTTTTAAAGCTTCGGCCATAAAATTGTGCCAAATTGGGCCAGCCACAGTTGCCGCGGGCTGTTCTCTAATCATCGGTTCGTTATTATTATTCCCAGACCAAACTCCAACAACAATTGAAGGGGTGTAACCTATTGTCCAGCAGTCCCTAAAATTGTCGGTGGTACCGGTTTTAGCAGCAACCTGGTAATTTTCAAAATATAAATGAGACCTCGGTCCGAACATTGGAGTCCTCGTCTCATTATCCGACAAAATATCATTAATTAATTTTGTTACTTCGCTGGGTAGAACTCTTTTGGGTTCTTTTTTATTTTCATAGATGATATTTCCTTCAGAATCTTCAATTTTTAAAATAGATACAGGAGGAAGTCTTAAACCCTGATTAGCAAAAACCCCGTAAGCCGAAGCCATTTCTAATAAATTTACTTCTCCTCCTCCTAGAACAATTGCCGGTCCATAAAAAGGGAGCGGTTTATTTAAAGTAGTTATTCCCATATCTTTCGCTGTTTTAATACTTTCTTCTAACCCTTTACTAAGAATATTTTCCTGGCCTAAAAAATTATTAATTTCAAGGTTTTCTATTTTATTATCTAAACCGGTTAAATAAAGAACTTTAATTGAGGGGACGTTTAAAGATTGAGATAGACCTTGTCTTAAGGTGACCCAACCCCGGAACCTTCCATCATAGTTTCGAGGGATATATTCTTCCTTCCCCCAGACTCCAAAATTAGTCAAAGCATCCAGAACCTGATTTTTATCGTTGTAACCTTTTTTAAAAGCAGTGGCGTAAACAAAAGGCTTGAAAGCTGAACCCGGCTGACGGCCAGGACTTGCTTTTGTACCGACTACCACATTAAATTGAGGATCAAATAAACAATTTCGTCCAGCCGTACACCCCTCGGGATAAGGATTTGCGTAATAGTCTCCAGTGCCTACGCTCATGGCTAAAACTTCTCCTGTTTTTGGATTAATTGCTACCATTCCTCCATTATGCGCATTATAGACTTTATTTCTTTCGAGTCCTTCCTTTAATACTTTTTCAGCTATTTCTTGGAGCTCCCAGTCTAAAGAGGTAAAAATTTTCAATCCACTCCTTGCCAAAAAATCCTCCCCTCCATATTTTTCTTCCAATTGTTGTTTAACCCATAAAACAAAATAGGGGGCTTTAATTTCAATTTTCTTTTCAACAAATTTTATTTCTTCTTGCTTTGTCTTTTCTGCTCTCTCTTTTTCTAAGTATCCCTCGGCTGCCATTCGATCTAAAACATAATCCTTTCTGGCTAAAAGTTCTTCCAGATGAGGACCCTCGGGCCAAAAATAAGAAGGACCTCTGATTATCGCTGCTAAAACAGCTGCTTCTTCTAGGGAGATATCAGAGATATGTTTTCCGAAAAATGCTTGAGAAGCTGTCTCAACTCCATAAAGATTTGAACCAAAAGGAATAAGGTTTAAATACCATTCTAAAATTTGGTCTTTTGAGTATCGTCTTTCGAGCTCTAAAGTCAGTATAATCTCTCTAGTTTTTCTCTTTAAGGTCTTTTTTGTTGTTAAGAAGTAGGAACGAATTAACTGCTGGGTTATTGTTGAACCACCTTGAATTGGTTGTCGTAGTTTAAGGTCGGTCAAGATGGCCCGGAAGATTGCTTTGAAATCTAATCCTCGATGTTCGTAAAAATTTTTATCCTCAACTGCGATTACTGCTAATTTTAGGTACTCAGGCATCTCGCTTAAAGGAACTATGGTTCTCTTTTCCTCGCCGGCAATTTCATATAAAATTACCTTTCCTTCTCGATCGTATATTTTTGTTGATTGAGGAATTATTCCTTCAGTGAATTTTTCTGGTCTCGGTAAATCTCTGATATTAAGAATAAATAAAAAGACGCCCGCGAATAAAAAAACGAATAAAACAGCCCCTAATATCTTGAGGAAAATGATAATAATATTTCTTTTCTTTTTTTGAAAAATTTTTCTTCGGTAAATCCTCTGGGCCATATTATAATAATAGCATAATTCAACTTAAAACCGAGCACATAATGCTTTATGTGCTCGGTTTCGTCTTTTTTATCCTTCTTCTCCCCAGTCAGTTTTTTCCTCTTCTTCCTCTTTTTCCTCCCCTTCTTCTTCTTTCTCTGTTTCTTCTTCTTCGTCTTCTTCGTCTTGGTTAAGAAAAGGATTTAAGATTTTATCTTCGATTCTCATAAAATCCAAATTGACTTAATTAAAATAATTTTCTAGACCGACCTTTTTGCCGTATGCCAAACATTATAATGTTCCAAAAGAGCTTGTCAACCCCGTTAGAAGTTTTCATCTCAATATAGTTCAGTTATCAGCCAAAGCCGAAGGCGAATTCGCTTTTGCGAGTTGTTAAATTTTAAAACAAGGCTGAACTTCTAACGGGGTCAACCCCTTATGGATCTTTTGAGTTTCTTTTTTATTTTTATATTAATCTTCTCTTTTTTGAATTGTTTTTTTTTCTTTGACCAGGCCCAAACCTCAACCGTCATTTGAACTTTATTCTTTTTAAGGAAATTTGTTATTTTTTTTCTTTTGATAGAAAGATTGGGAAGAGTAGTCAACTGAATCTTTTTCATTTTCTTTCTTTTGATAGCCAGTAAATCAATAATTCCAAAGATGTCATTTTGTTTGTATCTTACTTTAGAGGGGAACCAACATATCCAGTTCCTATCAGTCAATATTTTTATTGCCTTTTTTCTTATTTCTGCTTCTTTCATAAAGGTTATTATGTTTTTAAATTTGAGTAAATATCCTGGACAGCATCATTTTCAGATAATTCTTCAAAAAGCTTTTCCAGAGTTTCTTTATCTTTTTGAGTAACCTCGATCGGATCTTTTGCTACCAAATCTAAAGAAGTTAACTCAATTTTAATTCCTTGGTTATTTAAACTTTCTTTGACCTTTTCTAAGTCTTCTGTTTTTGTATAGAGATCTAACATATTTTCATCTTTGTGCCAGAAAATATCTTCGGCTCCGGCTTCAATCGCTTTCAGCTCTAAATCCTCTTTTTTGGGCATTGGCCTATAGCCCGAAGGCTCGGTCTTATAGGGGATTTGGTCATTGGGATTTATCGTTATTACCCCCTTTCTTTCAAATAACCATTTTACTGAGCCGGATTCTGCCAATTTCCCGCTGTATTTTTGAAGAATGCGTTTTATCTCAGCTAAAGCCCTGTTTTTATTATCAGTTATGGCTTCAATAATAAGAGCAATTCCTCCCGGGCCAAAAGCTTCGTAATTTACTTCCTCTAAGTTTTCTTTCCCCAACTCGCCTACTCCTCTTTTAATGGCTCTTTCAATATTATCTTTAGGCATATTGGCTGTCCTAGCTTCTTCTAACGCCCGTCTTAATTTGGAATTCATTTCCGGGTTAGCTCCTTCTTTAGCCGCAACCGAAATCATCCGGGCGATTTTTGAAAAAATCTTTCCTCGCTGTGCATCGTGAGCATCTTTAACCCTTTTTACAGTTCTTGCATGGCTATGCCCTGACATATATTCCAATCTTATTCCAATTTTATAACAAATCAAGAGGTTGATTATTTTTTAATCCGTGTTAATTAGGGACTACATTTAAGAGAGGACTGGGCTACTGGCATCAAATTAACTGTTCCATTTTGCTGCGATCGCAGCGAATTGGAACAGTTTGTGATATAATTGAAATCAGAGACTAACTAAACAAATTAAATGAAACCAAAGGTCGTCTTTTATAAATTCTTTTAATTCTCTTTTGAAATCATGCCAGAATCAGAATACTTTTTCCAAAAGAAAAGAAGAAGTTTTACCCAGAAATTCTTTGAGAAGGGGCTGAACGCAGCAGTATACACTCTATTTTGTCTCAAAGATTTAGGGAAAGGATTTTTGAGAGATTTACCAAGTTCTTACCCTAGATTTGATTTAATGAAAAAGATGTTTGGGGTGGAATACCGAGGAGTAAGGTTTGAAAAACAAACCATCAGAACTAACTTTTATCGGTTGAAGAAACAAGGATTAATCGCCCAAGACCCAAAGCAGAAGATTTGGTATTTGACAGATAAGGGGAGAGAGATTGTAGACTACATCGAAAATCGATATCTGCTTTTACAAAAACCCTGGGATAGAAAGTTGAGAATAGTGATCTTTGATATACCAGAAAAGAAAAAGAGATGGCGAGAATGGCTTAGAGAAGAGCTTTTACTGCTCCAATACCACCAGCTCCAAAAAAGTGTCTATGTAGGAAAAGTTCCCTTGCCAGAGAGTTTGTATAAAGAAATAAAAAAATCACCTATTGGTAGGCGGGTTTTTGTGTTTACCCTACTCGATTTTGACCGAAAAGAGGAGATATTAGAACTTTTAGGGTAGAGTAGATTCTGTTCCATTT
>Ga0100388_10001024_pt1 | contig 24834 bp, 27 predicted proteins | sample CryGeymeta201512_FD_81536 | JGI IMG/M metagenome (GOLD analysis project Ga0100388, IMG submission 81536) | Groundwater microbial communities from Crystal Geyser aquifers in Utah, USA - Crystal Geyser metaG 2015-12 | ecosystem: Environmental > Aquatic > Deep subsurface > Groundwater | place... | reverse complement strand
CCGGATCTTCAATTTCTTGGATTCTTTCGTATCCCACTTTCGCTAACCATCTCTTTAGAGGTTCGGCTTTGGGAGAAGGAATGGACTGGATGATACGGAAAATACCTTCGGTATTGGCACAATCCGTTTCGCGCATTTTTCCGTCTGGCGCCTTCAACTTCAACTCGTGACAAAATGTCACGACTTCACTTCCTTCTTCTGATAATCGTTGTTTTAATTTCCGCCAATATGCCCCTGCATCAACGCTATCAGTCAATGCCGCAACCACATCCACAACCGAAAACCACCATTTATTATTATGAATGACTTTTCTAATTTCTTTGCCTTTAAACAATGCGATTTTTGTTGTAATCATAGTTTTATTTCATTAAATCCTCAATCATATTTTATTACATACCGAATTATGTAATATTAACTCCATTCTGCAAAATCCCTCAAATAAAGCAAATTTTTAAAATTATCCACAGGGGGCTTGAAATATTCCCAAAACATGCTAGTATAGTAAATGTAAGCTTCAGGCTTACCCCATTTTGATCGATAACCGCCGCAAGGCGGTTTTCTGATTTTTTATTCGTAGCGGTCGAACCGCTACTATTTTTTAAGTTTAAATTTCCCTTGGCGCAAAGCTTTTTTCTTTCCGCTTTTCAATTGCTTCTTCTCCTCTTTTTCTATTTCTTTTATATGCTTTTGCGGAGGTAAATTTTCCGGCATTGTCCCGCCAATTTTTTCGATAGTGTTTCTTATTTCCCGCCCAACTGTAAAATGAGTGGTATTGGCCTTTTCCTCGCCCTTAATATTTTTAGTTTGTATCTGATCGTCTGTTTGAGTAATACGAAATAAATTCGCAGCCAATTCAGTTGAACCGGCTCTGTCTAAGATATCATCTTTACCAATAGCTTTTTTCTTTTTAATGTCTTCGGCCACCAAACCATAGAGTCCCAAATAACCGTAATTATTAAATTTACCGAAATTATTTACACCCGCTTGCTTGGCTGTTTCAAATAATTTTACATTGTGTTTTTTAACTTCCTGCCTTATATATAATCTTTTTTGATTTTCGGTCAATTGTTGCGATATTTCCTGTCTTCTGGTCTGAACTGCGAAATAAGTCTGAGCAGTGGCAATTTCTTGTTTTCTGGGATCGCCATTTTGAGCTATCAAATAACAACCGTATCTTGATAAATGATAGTCTTTTACATTTCTTAGTGCTTCTTTGGCTGTATTTTTAGCTATTTTTATCATTTTGCTGACGTCGACAAAATGATATTTAACCTCTTGCTCGCTGTTTTTGCAGGCCTCTTTGGCCTTTTCCATTACAGCCTCAAAATTACGCCATTGGTCATACCCTAAAAGCGGCATTAATTCTCTGGCTTCCCAGTATTCAATGCTGTTATTATCAATCTTTTTGATACTTTCAAAATCCTTGTTGAGCGAATTTATCACAATTTCCTTAGACATAAATTTGTTTTAGCGATTATAGTGATATTATATCACTATTTCCCAAACCCTGCTTGTGGATAACTTTTTATTACATACCGAATTACGTAATTCCGGAATTCTGGAGTTTAAACCGCCAGATTGAAAAAGAGCAGCCAGAAAAAGTTAAGAATCACGCTTAACGGTCCGGGGAAAAAGAAAATAAAGAAAATTAAAAAGACAAAACCAAACTGTTCCAGAAACGCCATGGTTTCCACGCGGATCGAAATGGCGGAAAAAAGCAATTTGGAGCCGTCCAGCGGAGGAATGGGAATTAAATTAAAAATCGCCAAAAGAACATTCCAATAAACCGCCATGATGCACAGGACAAAAATAATCGAACCTAAAGATCCGGAAACCACCAGAGAAACCGCCTCCCAGTCGGCTATCCGCGTATTGTTGATTAAATCAACCTTAAGAGCCAATGGTGACCTGATTATTTTAGCCAATATGGCAAAAAAGGTCGCGATCAATAAATTGGATCCCGGACCGGAAAGCGCTACCAAAGCCGAACCCCATCTTTGATTTTTCAAGTTATAAGGATTATAAGGGACGGGTTTGGCTCCGCCAAAAGCAAACTTCCAGTTAGTGGCGATGAGCATCATAAGCGGAACCGCGATAGTCATCCAAAAATCAATGTGCTTGATGGGATTCAGGGTTAACCTTCCGGCGTATTTCGCCGTTTTATCCCCCAACCATAACGCCGAAAAGCCATGGGCGATTTCATGGATGATAATGGAATAGATCAAGATTAGAAAGTAAAAAATAATTAAAATAATTTCGCTTAACATAGCGCGGAGTTGACCCCGCACTAACTTTGCACCTTTTCAATACTTTACGCTTTTAGCAAGATACGAAGAAAAGCAAGAATTTTTCCCATAATAATTTTACATCGTTTAATAATAGTTTGCGCTCAAGCGCAGTGCAAAGTTAGTGCGGGGTTGATTAATTTACTTTTCTATGATAAGTTAATCTTTGTAATAAATCAAATCTTGAATATATGACTAAAGTCTGCCAAGTTTGCGGAAGAACTCCCCGCAGCGGAAATTCGCGAAGCCATTCTAATATTGCCACGCGCCGAACTTTTGGAATCAATCTCCAAACCAAAAAAATTAACGGAACTCGAAAAAAAATTTGCGTCCGTTGCATTAAAACCGCTTCCAAGACTAAATAATAGAATCAAAAAAAGCCCCGATAGTTGAGAGGCTTTTTTGTTTTCCAATAAATACCCGCTTGGGAAAATAGAAAAATTGCTTATTGGCAAGCGTCGGTGTTGGCACCATTTATTGCCGTTCCTTCGCCGAAACCGGGCGCGGGAACATCCGCGGAAAGCGTCTGATCGCATTCCTGGGGTTTTGTGGTAAAACCTGAACAAATAGTTTTAAGCAAGCTGGCGCTGTCGCGACCGGCGCTTAAAGTTTGGCCGTTAACCACCAGGGCGGGCGATCCTTGCACGCCGTATTTAACCGTGTCGTCCTTGTCCACATCAAACGGAGGATAATTTCCGTTGCTCCAGGCGCTTTTGTCATTGAATTTTTCAGTCAGTTTAAATTGCTTATCAGTCGCGTTCACGCAAGCAGTTATTTGCGCCGCGTTGACTCCGGCGGTTTTCATGCAAGCCTGTTCCGTGCCTTCTCCTTTTTTCAAAAAACAAGTCAGATAATTGTTCAATTTGGCGGGCTGGTTTTTTTGGATGCAATATTGCCGAGAATTTTCATCAATTTCTTTTTTCCCGTGCATGGCGTAATCCACGAATTTGAGGCTGAATTTAATTTTGTTTCCCAAAGCATTGATAACCGGTAAAATTCCTTTTTCAATCTGGGTTCCGTAGGGACAATAACTCATGACGAATAATTCCACCGCGGGGATATCCTGCTTTTTTTCCGCTTCCGCGGACGCCGGATTCGAATTGGTGGCGGCGTTTTCGGCGCTTTTTTCCAGATCAATTGCCGAAGGGAAAAATTTCTTCCCGTCTTGGGAAACATAAGCCGTGATATTTTGACCGCCAACAGATGCCGTCAGCTTGTATAAACCGCCTTCTTTGATAAATTCAGTTATCTTAAAATCGGTGCCGGGCAGGATTAAATTTTCCTTGATAAATTTTTCCGTATTTTCCTTGATAGCCGTTTCTTTCCTGGCAACAGATTTTTTTTGATAAGAAAAAACCAGACCTCCCAAAAGCAACAGGATGATAATCGCGGTTAAATACATATTGAATTTACCGGATTTTTTTTCTGTTTCCGGAATTTTTTCGTCGTGATTTTCCGACATAGGCTGATTGGCATTATTTTCCATTTTATTTTTTAATTAAATTGATTAAACGCGTGCAATCGTTTGGTTATCATAGCATATCGGTTGGAAATAACAAATTACTAGCGCTGCTGTGATCAAAGTTAGCATTTTTATGTAATTTAAAATAAAAAAAACCGGCCTCGATTCGCTTTGTGGGCGAACGGGCCGGGTTGAAATTTTTGTCTCCTTTTTTCCGAATCAAATGGCCAGCGCATATCTCTTTGCCGCTTCAGCAAACTTCAGGGACATCTGGAGAATCTTCTCGGATGCTAAACCAGCTTCGATACAATATTTGGTTACATCCGAGTGAAGTCCCAGCAATCTTTTTAATTCAAAGCCTTCCCGCGCGAGTTTTTCTTTACCTCCTTCCTCGCGATCAATAGCCACACATACTGTTGGCAGAAGCTCGAGGCCGACAGAACGCAGAATCGGAATCGCCTTGAATTTGGTAAAGGCAAAACTCGACACCACGTCGTCTATCAGCAGAGCCGTCTGCCCTTCCCTAAAATTACCATTGATGATCTTTTTTGTGCCATGATCCTTGGCTCCCCCTTTCAAAACCTCCGACCGCAACGATATCATCTCGATTCCGGTCATATCGGAAAGCGTGGTTACTAAAGGAGTGGCAGATTCCGGCAGATCAATTAAGCGATCCGGTTTCATTTTCATGATTTCCGGCATCATTAGGCCGGCGATCATGACTCTCATTTTACGGTTCCTGAATACGCCGCGAAGGTCTACATAGTTGGGACTCAGGGGAGCTTCCGGATGTTCTTTGTGCAAATTGAACTCAAAGCCCTTCTCGTCAAACAGAATCCCGCCTAAGTCATAAATCCTCAAAGATAATATTTTTTTATCCGACTCAATATTTTTCTCCTCCCTCTCTCCGCTTATTTTCGGTTATTTGTCATTACATTACACTTTCTTTCACTATAACAATTCCATCAGAATTAAAGCTTTTCTCTGCTGGCAAAATACGCCAATTGCTTTCAGCATTATTAATTCTTCGTATATTTCTTCATTTTCTTTTCGTATTTCTTGAAGCATTTCCCGATTTAGCTGGAGAGCCGGACAACATTGTGAACAATTCAGACAGCAAACGCGCAATAAACTGGCCATAATGAGTCTCCTTTCATCAAATTTATTTACAAATTCAATCCCCTTGGGTTTTATTTCTATTGTCAAAGACCTGAAAAACTACTCTTAAGCTAGCAGGTTCAGAAGAAATGTCAAAAAATTATTTTTTTTCATAAATCTTAAACGTCTTCTGTATTATGTTGGAAAATTACTTACCTAAATATATATTTCAATACTTACTAAAAACAGAAGAGCCCCGTCAGTCATTGACCGGCAGGGCTCGTTTCTCCTTTCTTTTTTATCTCACTGCTCCGCAATCATAACACCAACCAACTGTTCGGTAGCCATGAAGCCGTGGAAAAGAGCTACTTCGGCCAATTCCCTAATCGCCTTCGTATGAATATCTTTTTGGGCAAAGCTTGAGGTGCCAAAGGCCGTAGCCGAAGCGCCGGCTATCATCATTTCCGCCGCCGTGTGGCCATTTTCATTTCCGCCCATTCCGATTATCGGAATTTTAACGGCCCGGAAAACTTGAATGATTTTCGCTATGGCGACAGATCGGATGGCTGGTCCGGATAACCCCGCGAAGATATTCCCGATTCTGGGTTTCCGAGTTCAAATATCAATCGCCGCCGCTTCCAGAGTGTTAATGAGCGAAACAATGTCCGCTCCCGCTTCTTCCACTGCTTTAGCAATCTCCCCAATGTCCGTAACATTGGGTGTCAATTTGACTATCAATGGCAAATTTGTAGCCCGGCGGACAGCATTAACAACTTTAGCTGCCATACCTGGATTCTTGCCGAATAACATCCCACCTTCTTTAACATTGGGGCAGGAAATGTTTATTTCAATGGCCGCGATCCCCGTATCATTTAACTGCCGCGCAAGTTCAGCATATTCTTCAACGTTGACTCCGTTAATATTGACGATCACGGGAATCCCGAATTTCAAAAACCTGGGCAAAGCTTCCTCGAGAAATCTTTCAAGACCGACATATTCCAGCCCAATGGCATTGAGCATCCCGGCAGGCGTTTCACAAACTCTGGGCATCGGATTGCCCGCTCGTTCACGAAGAGAAAGACCCTTCGTGACTAAAGCGCCGAGCATTTGAATATCTGCACTGCCATCACAACAAGCATCAATATCCAATGTTCCGGAACAATTCAGAATCGGATACTTAAAAATCAGCGGTCCCAAACGGCAGGTGAAATCCACTTTAACTTCTTTTCCGGCTGATTTATTTTCCCGCACTTGAATTAATGGCGCCCGTATAAATTTCGGCCAAGCAATCCATCTGGCGTTAAAAGTCGGACCATCGGAACAAACATGCTTTACTTTCTTTCCCTCTTTGCCACCGAAGATCGCGCAACCTTTGCACGCTCCCATTCCGCAGGCCATCATCTCTTCAACCGTAACCTGGCATTTGTTTTTATACTGTTTACACAAATTGGCTACCGCGTAAAGCATGGCTTTTGGTCCGCAGGCAATAACTTCAGAAACGCCTGCGTCATCTTTCAATGCTTCTTCCAGCAGTTCCGTGATCAGACCGGTTCTGCCAAAACCAATCTCGGTTATGGTTTTTACCTTAACTCCTAATCGGTTGAAAAAACTCAATCCGGCCAATTGATTCCTATTTTTTGCTCCCAGCGTAACTGAAACTTTTTTGCCTTCCGCCAGAGCTTTTTTGACCGGCATAACTAAATTTACTCCGCCAGTCCCGCCGCCCATAAAAATACAGCTTTGATTTTTGGGATGAAATTTAATTTCCTTTCCATGTGGTCCAAAAATTTCGATCCGCGCGCCTTTTTTCAGTTGCGCATAACCCCGAGTATTTTTCCCCGCGATTCGAAAAAGGATGGAAAGTTCGGAACCTTTAAAATCTACGATGGTAAATGGCCGTGGCATAACTGAAGTTTCACTGCTTGGCGGCAGAATTACAAATTGTCCCGTCTTAGCCGTAAAATTGTCACCTTCATCCAGCTTCAACTTAAGTAAAATTACTTCTGATCTCTTTCGTTCCTTACGACAGCTTAATACAGTTGCCTGATGAATCTTGGTCTTTTTCATTTCATTCTTCCTCCATTTCTATAATTTTTTAATATGATTTCCCATATATCTTCAACTAAGCCACATTGCTAAATTTTTAACGAACGAGAGCCAGTTTTTGACTCCTCCTTATAGAAAACAGTAATGAAATTATCAAGAAAAAGCAAGTTTAAAACAAAACCGGTTAACACAAAAAACCGGTCCAAAGATATTAGCCGGTTTTTTTGATTTCTTGGAAAACAATCTACAAATCTAAAGCTTTCGCCAATTGCTTAATGAGCGCTATGGCCACCGGAGGCGCCAATAAACTGTATACCTCTTTTCCTTCATCGTCTTTAACCACAAACAGCCGCTCCAGAGTTTTTACTTCTTTACCAGCCTCGTCCAATTCATAATAATATTCCGGCGTAATTTCATAATCATCGACGTATTCTCCGGCCTTGGCAACGGGAACTGCGTTTCGCAGTAGGATCTTTTTGATGCCGTGCAGAGAAAAAATTTTTTCAATCAATTGACCATCCAATTCCAATCGATCGCGGATTGAGCTAATCCCCAAACTATCGCCCTCTTTGGCTCCCATACGCGCGTTCTGGCATGCCGGATTGTCGCACATCAAATAAAATTCTTTTTTTTCTTCGTCAAAACCGACTTTTTTGGTAGCAAAAAGTTTGGTATTTCTGGGCGTATGGCAAATCGGACAAACGGCCCGGTTTTTCATCCGCTCGTCGATTACTGATTCGGGAATATCAATCGCCACAAAAATATCCGGATCTTCCCTAAAATCCACCAATTGTTTAAAAAACAAAGAGTAGGAAACCTGATCCAAGTTGCGGGGAAAGCCGTCTAAAAAAATGGCTTTCTTGCCCGCTTTATCAATTTCTTTTTTAACTAGAGCTAAAATAAATTCATTGGGAAGCAGGGTTTTCGTGTCCCGGCCCAAGAGCGCGTCGATCGCTTGTTCCGGCGTTATATAGCCGCGGTAATTTTGGTTTAAATAATCCAGCAGTTCTTTCTTTTTAGTTTCATCTTCCATGCTTTCATGGACGCTTCTGACAATATCCCCCACGGAAATATGTTCAATTTTGTCTTTGCCAAAAATTTCCATTAATAATTTAGTGTAAGTTCCCTTGCCGGCATTTTTTTTGCCCAAAAGGTAAGCAATAAAAGTATTGCCTTTGGCAAAATAATCCTTCATTTTTTCGATTTCTGTTCCGGCTTTAGCCTGGAAATAAACTTGTCTTTCTTGCAGATCAGACAGGTTGAATTTTTTCTCTACGCCTTCCACTTTTGTCTTAAAAAGCGGAAATTCTTTTTCGTATTTCATGTTTTTTATGATGTTAATTAAAAGCCCTCTTAACTAAAGGCTATTTCTAAACATACTTTTAAACCAACTCCAACTTAGCACAGAATTTTCTAATTGGCAAAAGAGCATCTTCTTAAATTTCAAAAGGCAAATTCACATTTATTAATAAAATTCCTCCTAAAATTTTGAATTCTTGACAGGTGTTTGTTTTTATGCTTCAATAGATCGTTAAACTCAATAAAGAGTTTACAAACCAAAAGGAGGATACCATGAAAAAAATAAAAAAAGTTCTTTTAATGTTTTTAGTATTATCAATGAACAGTTGCGGTAACGGTGAAAATATAGTAAATGCAAGCTCCGGCGAACTCAATCCTAAATTGCACATAGTAGTCGAAAATGGGGATAAATTTCTGGCTGACGACAACGGAACACTGCTATATTCGCTGGGACATCCCTATGTATATGTAGATGTGGATCGCAAAGTTTTCGTGATTAGTTCCAGCGGATTTTACGCTCCAGGAACAACTTACTATGGTTCCAGGTTCGATGGCTACACCGCTTCCTGCAGCAATCAATTTTCCGATGCTGGATTTAAAACATTGGAATTTGGACCAGCTGCCGGAGAATTTGCGATTCCATCTTCCTGTAGTGTCTGTTGGTTTCAAGCTTTCGTTGTTGATGGCGAAGGAACCCTTTTCAAAACAGACACCTATTCGATTTTTTTTACCAGAAGCGATTAATTCAAAGAGAGAAACTTTTTTATAACCGCCCAGTCAAAGACTGCGGCGGTTATTCTTTTCCAAAAAAATTTAAAAGAGCTTAAATATGTCTAGTTATTTCAAAATTACTTTTCCCGAAAACAATCGCTTTTTATTTCCGGACAAGTATAAATAATATCCCCGTCCCGATCGGTTCTTAAAACAGTTATCCCTCTCTCTTCCAGCCGGCTCAAAACTTCGGCCGTCGGATGGCCGTAGCGATTGTTTTTTCCCGCGGAAATTATGGCTTCTTGGGGCTGGACGCTTTCCAAAAATTCAGCGGAAGTGGCGTATTTGGAACCGTGATGGGCGACTTTTAAAAAATCCGCTGGAAGCGAATCGGGAGAATCGAAAATTAAATCTTTTTCTTCATTCTCCGTAATGTCTCCCGTGAATAAGAAAGAATTTTCTCCCCAATCCAAGCGCGCCACGACGCTTCCTTGATTGGCATCATTTGTTATTTTAGCTTCCACTATCTTCAAGCTGGCGCCGTTTGGCCAATTGATTTTTAATCCGGCTTCGCCTTCTATTTCCGCAATTTTTTCCCGCTGGACTAAGTTTTCAAATTCCTGGAAAATTTCCGATTCTTTGGAAACACGCGAATTAATTATCCTTCCTACTTGATAATTTTTCATGACTGCCAGGAGCCCCGCGATATGATCCTTGTCCGGGTGAGTGGCGATCAGCGCTTCAATTTTCCGATCCCAAAAAGGAATAAATTGGCCTAATTTTTCCATGAGCGCTTGTTCGCTTGGCCCCCCGTCAATTAAAATTTGATTGGATCCTTGCGCGATTAAAATAGCATCGCCCTGACCCACATCCAAAAAATAAACTTTAAGCTCCCTGGAATTGGAAAAAACCCTCCATCCCAAAATAATGGAAAAAATAAAAAGGATAGCAATTCCGCTATAAATTATTTTTTTTGGGAGCATCTTTTTATTTTAAGCCAGATAAGCTGTTTTTCAAAATTATGCCAGTCTTTTTGTTAATTTATCTTTTGTTTTTTTAAACTTATAAAGTATCAGAAATAGGATTGCATACCAAGCTACAACTTCCATCCAAGAAAAGTTTTCAATTTCAACTGAAGAAAATTTAAAGCTAGCCAGAAATTTAATGATTTCCATTTCATACTTAAGCGGCATAAAAACCAGCCAGGCGAAAACTGTGCCCAGTGGCGGAAAGATGAACTGAAAAACTATCAACATAAATCCCAAAAACATCGTGAGCGGAATAATTGGCAACACTAAAAGATTGGCTAGAGAGGAAATCAAGGAAAGCTTTCCGAAGTTAAGTAAGATTATTGGCAAAACAAATATCTGCGCCGAAATAGTAAGAAAAACTATTTCTCTAATACCAAAAACTCTGTTTTTTTTGATTAAATAATTCTCTAAAATTGGATATAAATAGACAATTCCCAGTGTCGCGAGAAAAGAAAGCTGAAAACCGATATCATAACGCAAAAGCATGGGATTGATCAGCAGCATCGCTCCGGCCGAAAAAACAATCGCGTTTCGCGCGTTAGCCAGGCGGCCATTTTTCATCGCCCAAAGTAAAAGCGACCCCATAATGCCGGCCCGCGCCGCCGAAGCGGGAAATCCGACTAATATAACAAACAAAAAAATGCCGGCCAGCGCGAACCAAAAAGCCTGTTTCCGCCACAGTCCCAGCCCGATTCCCAGGAGCATCAGATATTCCGCGATGATGGTGACATTGTATCCCGATACCGCCACGATGTGCGTCATGCCGGTCCGGGAAAAATTATCTTGCATTTCTTTTGACAATTTATCGTCTCCCCCCAAAAGCAGCCCGGATAACAGCCCGGACTGCGGAGCCGGAATGTTTTTATCAATATTTTTTTGTAGCCGGTTTTTTACTTTCAGCAGAGCGGCATAAAACCTGTTTCCCTGATCGCGAGCCGTAATTTCTATCTTGGCCTTGGAGCAAAGATAAAAAATTCCGTCTTTGGCCAGATACATTTGATAATCAAATTTTTCGCTTTGAGGAATTTCCAAAATACATTTTATCTTCAATTCATCGCCATAAAAATACTGCGCGTGTCCGTAAACATTAATCAGAAATTTATTTTTTTCCGGAGTTTCTACTCTCAAATTTTGGTATTGATCTTTAATCTCTGGCTCCCTGATTATAGTCGCCCGGCCGTTAAATTCCGTTCCGACTAAATTTAAATTTTCCAATTTTTTTAATTTATTTCCTGTCAATCCGACTCCGAGAATAAAAAAAGAAATAAAAAAAGCGACCACGGCCGCTTTGGAGTTTTTCCAAAAAATCACTAAAATAATCACCGCCAGAATTGCCAGGCCGTATTGCCAGAAAAAATTAAAATCACTAAACGAACGCCAAAACACCCCGCCGATGAAACCCATAGATAACCCTAAAAATATTTTGGATTTAGACACTTTTTCCTATTTCCAGCAATTTAATCTTAGCTGTTTTCCCGCTTAATATTTTGACGCTGCTTTTGGCTACGCCGAAATGATCCGCTATTAATTCAACCAGCATTTCATTGGCCCGATTGTCAACCGGCAAAGCGGTGATTCTGGCTTTATATTCCCCTTCAGAGATTTTTATTACCTCGTTTTTAGCAGAACGGGGAGCAACTTTTACATAGATACGCATAAAAAATTTATTTTCTGATGCCGACTTTCCCAAAATTTTTCTTTATTTTATCCCTAATTTTCTCCAGATCGATTTTTTTTCCTTTGGTTTTCTGTTTAAGTTTCGGATCCAGAATTTTCAATTCCCGATATTCTTGCAAATAGTAGCTTGGGGCTCCGCCGATCCACTTAGCAATCACGACAAAATCCCCTTCCGTATGGATTCCCGGCACCACCGTGGTTCGAAATTCGTAAGGCACGCGAGAATTTCTAATCAGATCCGCGCTTAGTTTTATCCGGTCCTTATCCACTTTTGTTCCCGTGGTTTTATCGTAATATTTAATTTGATTTTTAATATCCATCGCCACAAAATCCACAAGCTTTAAATCGAAAAGTTTTTTCAAAACATCCGGCCGGGATCCGTTCGTATCCAATTTTACCAGAAACCCCATTTTCTTTATTTTTTGGATGAATTTAATTAAATCCGGCTGGATGGTCGGCTCTCCGCCGGTAATGCAAACGCCCTCCAGTTTCCCCTGGCGCTTTTTGAGAAAATCCAAAAATTCTTTTTCCACTCCGCCTTTTCTTTCTCCCCTTGATAAGGGGAGGATTGAGGACGGGTCAACTAACTCCGGATTATGGCAAAAAGGACAGCGGAAGCTGCAGCCGACGGTAAAAACCGTCGCGGCTAATTTCCCCGGATAATCAATCAGAGTCAATTTTTGATAACCACCTAGCAGCATAATTTTAAATTTTTAATTTTAAATTTAAAATGAATACCTAATGAATAAATTTTAAATAATTTAGGCATTAAATAATTTAAAATTGATTTAAAATTTAAAATTTTCCTTATAAAAATTCAGGGCAACATCCCCTTGAAGAAAGATATTGCCCTGACTATCTTTTTTAAACTTTAGCAGCAGCCTTTTTCGGCTACCACAAATTCTTTACGGTCATTATATTCTTCTCTTTTACCTTTGTTCCACTGTTCCACCGGACGGATATAGCCGACGACGCGGGAATAAACTTCGGTTTTTTGGAAATTTCGCAGCAGCGGGTCTTTCTGGTGGCACGCTTCACACTTGGCTAAAGTTTTTCCCTCTACCGCCGCGTAAGGCATGTATTTTTCATCCTGCTCCAATTCCCGGCTACAGTCATAACAAATTATTTTTTCCATTTTTTTATCAGTTTTAATTTTTATTTATTAAAAATTGGTTTTATTTTTTCTTTTCTTTAACGACAAATTCCCGGCGTTCATTGAATTCCGCCTGTTTGCCTTTGTTCCACTGTTCCACCGGACGGATATAGCCGACGACACGGGAGTAAACTTCGGTTTTTTGCTCCACGACGCATTTGGGACAAGTGTAATGTTCGCCGGAAAGATAGCCATGTGTCGGACAAACGCTAAAAGTCGGGGTGAGCGTAAAATAAGGCAAGATATAATTTTCGGCAATTTTTCTGACCAGTTTTTTGGTGGTTTCCGTGTCCAAAATTCTTTCGCCCAAGAATCCGTGCAGCACCGTTCCGCCGGTATATTTGGTTTGCAGATCGTCTTGCAATTCCAGGGCTTCAAAAATATCCTCCGTGTGATTGACCGGCAATTGGGAAGAATTGGTATAGTAAGGCTCGCCTCTTTTTTCCTTGACTATTTTGTCGTTGGCAAAAATTATCCGGGGATATTTTTCCTGGTCTATCCTTGCTAAACGGTAAGATGTTCCTTCGGCCGGCGTCGCTTCCAAATTAAACAAGTTGCCGGTTTCTTTCTGGTAGTTGATTATTTTCTCCCGCATGTGTTCCAAAATTTCTTTCGCTGTTTTTTGTCCAATTTTGGTGGTGATATCTTCTCCCAGCAGATTAAGCAACGCCTCATTCATTCCGACCAGACCGATGGTGGAAAAATGATTTCCCCAATAATAGCCCCAGCGCATTTTTATGGCGTTCAGGTAAAATTTAGTGTAGGGATATAAACCTTTTTCGGTTAAATTTTCCACTAATTTTCTTTTGGTTTCCAGGCTTTCTTTAGCCAGATCCATCAAGACATCCAGCCGTTTAAAAAATTCTTTTTTGTTTTTGGCCAGATAGCCCAGCCGCGGCATATTGATAGTCACGACGCCGATAGAGCCTGTTAACGGATTGGCGCCAAAAAGACCGCCGCCCCTTTTGTATAGTTCCCGGTTATCCAGCCGCAAACGGCAGCACATGGATCTGGCATCGTCCGGATCCATATCGGAATTGATGAAATTAGCAAAATAAGGAATGCCGTATTTAGCCGTCATTTCCCAGATCGAATTGAAGCGCTCATCGTCCCAATCGAAATTTTTGCCGATGTTGTAAGTGGGAATGGGAAAAGTAAAAATCCGGCCATTGGCGTCTCCGGCCGTCATCACCTCTGCGAAAGCTTGATTAATCATATTCATCTCCTCTTGAAATTCTTTATAAGTTTCCTTTTGCGGAACGCCGCCGATGATAACAGCTTCGCTAGCCAGATTTTTAGGAGGAGTGATATCCAAAGTAATATTGGAAAAAGGAGTTTGAAAGCCCACCCGGGTCGCCACATTCATGTTAAAAACAAATGATTGGATTTCTTGTTTTACTTCTTCATAAATCAGCTTGTCTGAGCGGACAAAGGGTGCTAAAAGCGTGTCAAAATTGGAAAAAGCTTGGGCGCCGGCTACTTCGCCCTGCAGAGTGTAAATAAAATTAACCATTTGTCCGAGCGCCGAACCGAAATGCCTAGCCGGTTTGCAAGCGACTTTTCCCGCTACTCCGGTAAATCCCCGGCGCAGAAGGTCTTGCAGATCCCAGCCGCAGCAATAAGCGGCCACCAGCTGCAAATCATGAATATGAAAATCTCCGCCTTCATGCGCTTCGCGGATATCTTTGGAATAAACCCGGTTCATCCAATAATTGGAGCTGACGATGGAAGAAACATAATTATTCAGTCCTTGCAGAGAATAGGCCATGTTGGCGTTCTCTTTGACTTTCCAATCAATCTCCTGGATGTATTTATCCACCAGGCTAACCGCCTCTTTTAAAGATTCTTCTGTTTCTCGAATCTTCCGGTGCTGTTCGCGGTAAAGAATATAAGCTTTGGCGGTTTCTTCAAAATCTAAAACTATTAAAACTCTTTCCACTAAATCTTGAATTTCTTCAATTTTCGGAATAGAACCTTTTTTGTAATTTTTATTGAGCAACTGAACGACTTTTTCACCGACTCTTTGCGCATCTTGAAAATTGCCTTCTCTAGTCGCCATTAAAGCCTTACTTACCGCTTTGGTAATTTTTTTTGGATCAAAAACTGCTATATTTCCGTTTCTTTTTACAATTTTCCTTACCTGATTTTTAATTTTCACTTTTTCTTTCTTTTTTGTTTTCGCCATAATTGCCTGTGAGCGGAGCGAGTAGCTACAATTACGAGCGTCCCGCACCAATTCTTTATTATAAATTTTTTATAATTAACAATCTAAGCCGCAGGCGATTCCGTGGATATAAACTTTACATTTAGATAAATTTATATTCGGAATTGGTGCGGGATAACAGACCACAAATTATTCCTTGTCCAGCAGATCCAGTTCTTTTTTAAAACTTTCAATGCTGCCAAAGTATTTATACACGCTGGCAAAGCGCACATAGGCCACCTCGTCCAATTCTTTGAGTTTTTTAAGAACGATCTTGCCTATTTCTCTGGTGGTTATTTCCAGTTTTTCCAGGGCGCTGATTTCATATTCGATGTCTCCCATCAGCTTGGCTACTTTTTCCTCCGAAATGGGACGTTTCTCCAGCGCTTTGCGAATTCCGGTTTCAATTTTATTTTTATCGTATTCTGTTTTGGATCCATTCTTTTTAACCACCATCAAATGCAAGATTTCTACTTCTTCATAAGTGCTGAAGCGCGCTTCGCATTTTAAACATTCTCTCCGGCGGCGGGTAATTTTTCCTTCATTGGTTTCTCGCGAGTCCACCACCTTTGTTTCCGTGTTTTTGCAAAAAGGGCAATTCATAAAAATAAGTTTGAAGTTAAAAGTTTTTCCAGTTTATAAATTTTTAATTTTATGAACTTTATAACTAATATACACTATATGTAGTGTATATTAATACTATTCTAACACAATTGAAAAACCTGCCAAGGGCAGATTTTAAGCCAAAATCAGGAGTTATCCACAGGGTACCAGAGCAAAGCTCGGCACCCTGCAAGCATCCCGTAGCAGGTTTTCGGCTAGAAGCTTAATTTCTAAAAAATAAGTGGGGCTGAAAATTCACTACGGGGCACGGCGTTAATTTTAGTTTTTTCAAACTACTCTTCCCCCAAATTCGGTTTGTCCAAAAGTTCCGGTTCGATGACTTTTTCGCTCTGTGTAATTTTCGCCATATCTTTATCCAGCTTGCCTAATTCTTTATAGGCATTATTGTAACTGTTAAAAGTCGTCTGCAGATTGTCGCCGATTTTTTTCATAAAACTGTCGAAATTCAAAGCGTGTTTTTTCAGTTTTTCCACATTGGCGATAACTTCTTTGGCGTTTTCTTCAATTTCCATAGCCCGCAAGCCCTGCAGAACCGTTTGCAAATAAGCCAGAAAAGAAGTGGGCGAAACGATGATCACGTGCTTGTCGCGGAAAGCGTATTCAATCATGCTGCGAGTGTCGATTTTCACCGCGCCGACTTTATTGACTAATAAATCGTAATAAATGGCTTCTGAAGGAATAAACATAAAAGCAAACTCCATGGTCCTCTCTTCCGGTTTGATATATTTGGAAGTTTCGTCAATGCGGTTTTTTAAATCCTGCTTGAAACTTTTTTCCAAGTCCTCTCTTTCGCTCCCGGCCGGAGCATTAATAATTCGCTCGTAATTTTCCAGAGAAAACTTGGAATCAATGGGAATGATTTTTTCTTTCACGAAAACCACCGCGTCCACGATTGAACCGTCCTTAAATTCATATTGCATTTTATAGGAGTCCGGCGGCAAGACATTTTTTAAAGTTTCTTCCAGAAAATATTCGCCCAAAACCCCTCTCTGTTTGGGATTTTTCAAAATATCCTGCAAGTTCTGCAACTGCGCCGAGAAATTAATCACCTGCTTGTTAGTATCGTCCAGTTTGGTCAATTTTTCCGTGATGTTGGAAATCAATTCAGCCGATTGCTGGCTGATGTTTTGGATGGTCCGGTTAACATTAAACAGCTGGTTCTGATTAGCCTGATGCGTTTCCTTAAGCTTGCTGTCCATTACTTCCCGCAGTCTTTCATTTTGATTGCCCAGGTTAGAAATTTTTTCCATTAAAACAGCCAACCGCTCATCCTTGCCGGAATCCTTTTTAACAAGCAATAAAAAAATCACCGCCCCGATCCCTAAAATCAAAACCGCTAAAAGTATCGTTTCCATAAAAAAATTATTAAATTAAAAAATAATCTTACTATAATTTTAACATGAGTTAAAAAAAATAGGAAAATTGATTACAAGCTCACGAATTCCACCGGCAAGACTTTGCGGAAAATGCCCGCGATTAAAATATTATCCGACTCGTCCAGATAGATCGGCTGATGGATTGGATTGGTGGAATGGGGGAAAAGTCCGATAATGCCGTGTTTGAGCTTTTTATATTTTTTGATGGTCGCCATCCCGTTAATGACGGCGACGACGATTTGATCGTTAAAATCGCAGTTTTGTTCGCATTTTTCAAAAACCGCGTAGTCGCCATCGTTGATATCTTCCTTGTCCATAGAATCTCCCAGCGATTTAACCGCGAAAAGCCGCGCCGGATCGTTTTTTCGAAACAGGCTTTTGGAAATTTGCAGATAGCCGTCCACATTATTGTCATCGGCGTAAGCCAGCGCTTCTCCGCAGGAAGCCAGGCCATACATGGGAATGGTAAAGATATTCTTTAAATTGGAATAATTATTGTTTTCTATAAGATATATTTTTTTATCTCCGTCTCTTTTTAAGATATCCTTTTTTTCCAGCGCTTCCACCACCTGCACCGTCCCCTTAAGGCTGCCCATTTTCACGCCCTCTTCTTCCAGATATTTATGGACCTTGTAAGCGGTCGGATTTTCTCCCCGCTTTTCAATTATTTCCCGGATAGCTTCTAAAATCGTATTTTGTTTAACAGTTAACATGATAATATGAGTTAATGTTTACAGTGATATTATATCACTATATACTACTCTGTCAATAATCCTGCCTGTGGATAACTTAATATAATTTCCAAATCCCAATTTCCAATGTCAAATCAAACTCAAATGACTCAATGACAAATTTTTAAACTTTAGATTTTGGATTTGGAATTTTATTGTCTGGCTTTGCCAGATCTGGCGTAGCTAGAGAAATTGGAAATTTGAACTTTGACATTTAAAAAATTCAAAAAAAATAATAAACATTAAAAAAAACCGCTACCAATCCAATAGTAGCGATTTTCTAATATACTCTGGATTATTTTCCCATCTTTCTCCGGATAAAAGCCGGGATTTCCAATTCATCGTCTTCTTCCAAATTTTTTTCTTCTCCGATTGAAGTTATAACTCTGGAGGGAACTTTTTCTTCAATAATCATTTTAGTTTCTGATTTTCTGACCGGAAAAGTGATTCTCGGATTTTCCTCTTTTTCCTTGTCTTTTTTATTAAAATTTTCCCGAGTCAAGCGGGATAGCTTTTCCACCGGAGTTTCTTTGACTTTTTCCGCGTCAAATCCGGTAGCTACCACCGTTATCTGGATTTCGCCTTTTTTAATAGCTTCGTCGATTACCGCTCCGAAGATCACTTTGGCATTGGGATCAATGGATTCCGTAATAATATTGGCCGCTTCGTTAATTTCCAGCATTGTTAAGTCGCTGCAACCACTCACGTTGAAAAGCACGCCCTTGGCTCCGTCAATGGACAGCTCCAGCAACGGACTGTTAATCGCCGCTCTGGCCGCTTCCGCCGCGCGATTTTCTCCCGAACCTATTCCAATGCCCATTAAAGCTGATCCGCTGTTGGACATAATGGCTCTCACATCGGCAAAATCCACATTCACTATTCCGGGCTTGGTTATTAAATCAGAAATTCCCTGAACGCCCTGGCGCAAAACATCATCCACAATCTTAAAGGAATTAATCAGTGTCGTTTTTTTATCAATAATCTGTAGCAGTTTGTCATTAGGAATGGTAATCAAAGTATCCACTCTTTCTTTTAAATTTTCCAGGCCTTCATCCGCGATAGCTCTTCTTTGCGCTCCTTCAAAAGCAAAAGGCCGAGTAACCACTGCTACTGTCAAAGCGCCAAGTTCCTTGGCAGTTTCCGCGACAATTGGCGCCGCGCCCGTTCCGGTTCCTCCGCCCAGTCCGCAAGTGACAAAAACCATATCCGCCCCCTTCAAAACTTCCTGAATTTCTTCCCGATTTTCTTCGGCGGCTTGACGGCCGACATCGGGATTCATTCCGGCTCCCAAGCCTTTGGTTAAATTTTTTCCGATGTGCACTTTTTCTTGCGCCCGGTTTTGATGCAAATCTTGCGCGTCCGTATTGATCGCGACAAATTCCACGCCTTTGAGTTTGGTTTCAATCATCCGGCTGATGCCATGTCCTCCGGAACCGCCCACTCCGACAACTTTTATTCTCGCAAAAGTTTCTACCGGTGGTTTTATTTCTGCCATATTTTTTTATAATCTGATATTTTCCTTCAGATTAATAAGTATAAAATTTTAAGATAAACCGCGTAAAAATCCTCCTTAAAAAAACAATTTTCTTCAGTAAATAAACTTAGCACATCTTATCGCAATGTGTCAAATTTATCCCGCACCTTTGAAAAAACGCTTGACTTAAACTGAATAAACGGCTTTAAACAGCTTTTTTCCAAAATTCCATATTTTCAAAAAATTAAGGCGCAGGATTTATTTTTGTTTTTATTTTTTCTGTTTTTTATGCCTAAAAATGCCCGTTTAAGGCAAAAATTTGCCGAACCAGTGTTTCATGCTTTTCATCGAATTGCCGATGCTGGCGGATATATTGCCCGCCATTCTGTTGCCGGAGCCCATTCCTCTTCTTCCGGTAGCGGAATTTTCCAGGCCCCAAAGAATCAATCCGGCGACTGTGGCAAAAGCGGGATCGTCTATTTTATCCACCAAACCGCCCATAGGCAGAGGAAATCCGGTTTGCGCCGGCAGCGCTAAAATATTTTTGGCCAAATCAACCGAACCGGAAATTTTAGCCGTGCCGCCGGTGAGAATAATTCCGGCTGGCAGCAACTTATCGCGTCCGATTATTTTCAATTCTTTATTTACCATGGAAAATATTTCCTCCAGACGCGCTTCGATTATTTCCGCCACATGATGGCGGGAAACCAGACCTTCTTCATTGGCATCGATTTCCGCTAAATTAATATCCTCTTTTTTACTGACTTCGCTTGGAAGCGCGCTGCCGTATTCCAGTTTCACTTTCTCCGCCACTTCAATGGAAGTTCTCAAGCCTATGGCGATATCATTAGTAATGTTATTTCCGCCTATCGGAAGAATGGAAGCATGAAGCAGATTATTTTCTTCAAAAACCGCCACGGAAGTTGTTCCGCCGCCGATATCAATCAAAATAACGCCTAATTCTTTTTGTCTTTTGGAAAGAACCGCTTTGGAGGCGGCCAGCGGCGCTAAAACAAAATCATCCATTTCAATATCGGCTTGCTCAAAACATTTGGCTAAATTGCGGATAAAAGGCGTCGAGCCTTCAATGATCATCGTATCCACTTCCAAGCGAACTCCATTCATGCTGATGGGATCTTTAATGTTTTTTTGGTCATCCAAAGAGTAGTTTTTGGCGATTATGTGGACGATTTCTTTATTGGGCGGAATAGAAATGGCTTGAGCCGCGTTAATCACCCGCATCACGTCGTCTTCGGTAACTTCTCCGTCCGCCCGACCGATCGCCACCACTCCTTTGGAATTTTGAGAAGTTATCTGGCTGCCGCCCAAACTTACAATCGCGTGGCTAATTTTAAAGCCGCAACTTATTTCCGCTTTTTCCTTCGATTCCCGGACCGAATCCAACGCTTCTTCCAAATCCACAATCACTCCTTTGCGAATACCGACTGATTCCGCTATTCCCACGCCAATAATTCTCGGCATTTCTTCTTCCGGAAAAACTTGAGCAATAACCGTCCGAATATTAGACGATCCCATATCAACACCAACAATAATGTCGTTTCGCGACATAATTAGAATTTGTTTCACACCTTCAAAGCATTCCCGCGACCTTCCGCAAAAACGCCTAATTTGAATAAGTTTTCCCCGCCAAGCTTAATGCCCGGCAGGAAGGTGCGAAATTTATTATTTAAACTTTGGCTTCTTTATAATACATTAAAAGGGGTTAAAAATCAATTTGGGGCTAAAATCCGGAAAAAGCCATTTTTAAGTGGGGGGAAAAAATCACGATGCCGATAACCACCGCTAAAATTGAAGTAACCAGCACGGCCGCCGCCATAAGGTCTTTAATCAGCTTGGCATACGGATGGACGCTCGGTTTAAGCATGTCCACCACCCTTTCCATGACCGTATTTAACAATTCCATAATTAAAGTCACCATAATAACCAAAAATAACAGAACGATTTCCCATTTGGCTAAATTAAAATAAATCATGGCGATCATCACTAAAATAGCGGCAACCAGCTGGTTTTGAAAATTTTTTTCATGCCGGACGACATAGTCTAAACCGCGAAAAGCATACCGCAGGCTTTTTTTGAATTGTTCCAGTCTTTCCATTTACCCTGTTGAATAAGATTTACATCTCCCTCCGGGAGACGCAACTTATTTTTATTAAAAATAAAATCTAGCAAATAACCCTGGTGATTTTAGAAATATTCCAATCTTCCTGTTAAACTTGGTTAAAATAATTTATTTTGCAAAGCAAACATCGCTTTTCCGTGCCGGAAGCCCAGCAGATGCAATATCCCGTGCAAAAAAACTCGAGTAAGCTCTTTTTTAACGCTCAAACCGTTCTTGCGGGCATAAGCTTTAATATCATCATAACACAAAATTATCTCCCCTAAAAATATCTCTTTCCCTTTATGGGCTTTGATAGCCTCGATATTTTTCCATTCCGCGAAAGACAAAACATCCGTCGCTTCGTCTTTTTTCCGCCAAATTCTATTGATTTTTTTTATCTCCCTGCGGGAAACCAGAGCCAAGCTTAAAGTGAAATTCTTTGCCGGCAAAAAAGCCAAATCTTTACCCTCAAAAGCCGTTTTCCAGGCCGTTTCGAAAAAAGCCTGCTTTACCGGGCTTCGGCTCCGATTATTGATTTCAAGATTAAATTTCATATAAAATTAATGGGAATATTTTTATTTTTCCGCCAACGGGAAAGCGGACAATTTATCGCCTAATTTTTATCCGCTTTCGGAAAATCAGTAAACTACTTGATTTGGGGACGATTACCGGTTTAAAAATCAGTATTCGCAAATCTGGATTTTATTTTCATCAATAGTGATATAAGTGCAGGGATTATCCGTCCAGCAGCCGCTGTTGTAATACGCGATGGCGTGATTGTGTTTTTCCATGGCTTTATGAGTATGCCCGCAAAAAACATAATCGGCTTGGTTTTTTATCCCGTAGCGCATCGCCGAGTGGGCTACTTTTTCCGAAAGCCGAAGCCAGCCCTTGCTTTTCCTTTTAAGATAATGGCTGAATTTTTTCTCGTCCGAATCAATCCGCTGGATGAAATTATAAACCTTGGTCGCCAGATAACTTAAGAAAGTGTTGTTGATGAGAAAACGGTCGAACTGATGGCCATGGATGGCGAGATATTTTTCCTGTTTGTATTGCCAATCGTAAGTCTCGTATATCTTGGCATTGATTAATGACTCAAAAACATTAGTCAGCCCTTCGTCGTGATTGCCGATCACCCAGCGCACTTTCTTGTCTTGGGAAATATCGCCGATGTAAGTCAAAAGATCCCAACATTCTTTGGAAAGATTCCGAAAATCCAGGCTCTCAAAAATATCGCCGAGCAGTATGAGCTTCCGAAAAGAGTAGCTTTGCAAAACGGCTAAAGCCTTTTGGGGCTGGCTGACTTCTGAACCCAGATGCAGGTCGGAAATAATGATGGTATGCGTCTTTTTCTTTTCCATTTTAATTATGCCTTAACTGCTTATTTCTTAATCGCCTTGACTTTGAGACTTTCCAGCGGCATGCCCTGGTATTGTTTCTTACTGATATCCGTGTCTTCGGACAAAACTTCCACCGCAAAGCCGGTGGCTTTCATTTTGGCAAGATAATCTGCTTTAAGAAGCGCTCCGGCCACACAACCGGAGAGCAGTTCTTTGTTATTTTTTACATCTTCAGACAGTTCTTGCAAAAGCACGATATCGGAAACGAACATTTTCCCGCCCGTTTTCAAAACCCGGTAAGCTTCCGCAAAAACCTGGTCTTTGTCTGGAGATAAGTTTATCACGCAATTGCTGATGATGATATCGACAGATTCATCCTCGACTGGCAACTTTTCAATCTCGCCTAATTTGAATTCCACATTCTGGTAATCGTATTTTTCCGCATTGGCTTTAGCCTTCGCGACCATTTCCGGCACCATATCCACGCCGATGACTTTTCCCAACTCTCCGACTTTGCGCATCGCCAAAAAACAATCGAAGCCCGCGCCCGAACCCAGATCTAAAATTGTATCGCCTTCTTGCATTTCCGCCATCGCCACCGGATTGCCGCAGCCTAGTCCCAAATTAGCTTCGGAAAATTTGGCGATATCTTCTTTGGAATAGCCGATCTCCTCGGCAATCTTCTCTCGCTCCGCTTTCGCGCCGCAGCAGGAACACCCGCTGCCTTTGGCGATTTTGGTATAGCTTTCTTTCACGATCTTTTTCACTTCGTCCTGTCGCATAATGATAATTTAACGGGGTAAACTTCCTATTTCTTAGTATGATAATCCTTAACGGCCAATCCTCCTTTGATTCTCTTTATCATAACCCGTTGTTTTTTCTTCCATCCTAATTCCTCCACGATCTCCACCGGCAAGGTGACCGCCAGGCTGGTTCCCCCTAATTTTAATAATTTTCTAATATTCTTCTCTCTTAGTTTCATAAGTATATACTCTAGTATATACCGAAGTATATATTAATACTATTTTAACATTTTTAGTCCTGGCTCAAATAATATTTCTTTTCGATCGGTTCGGTAATTTTCCAGATGCATTCCAGCCCCTTGGGAAAAACGACCCAGTCTCCGGCGCCAAAAGAGGCTATCTCGCCTTCCTGGGAAAAAATTTTAGCCCGGCCATTGAGGATGAGACAGGTTTCCGCTTGATCATAGTTCCAGCGGAATTCTGAAATTTCCTTCGACCAAGTCGGCCATTTTTCCGCCAGTTTAATTTCCGCTTGAGTCGGTTTTCTAACTTCAATCATATATTTTAAATTCAGGAAAAACTTATTAGCGCGGAGTTTCAGCTGATTTCACTTAATCCTTGCCTTTCTCCAACCTTATTTTACCGTTAAAAGGCCGGGAAATCAAATAAAAAATTAAGCTTGCCCATCCGCTTGTTTCTTATTTCTATGATTTTTTTAATCCATTGCGGCAATCGCAATAAAATCAACTCTAACAAAAAAACGAAATCTGCCGTCTTTAATATACGAGAAGAAAATGAAAACCCCCGCGATACTGACGGTTTTGCGATTTAAAAAAGCGGAGATGCGTTTTGCGCCTCTCCGCCCGACAGATTTAATGGCTATTTTTTATTTTTTTTCACCTTCTTTTTCGTTTGTTTTTCTTTTTGTTCTTCCTCTTTTTCCACTTTTTCTTTCAGGGCCAGCACTTGCTTGGCTCCGAAAAAACAAAAATCCAGACTGCCGATCTCTATAAACTCCATAACGTCTTTTTCTTCCTTTTTTTTCATACCTTGATTATCTCCTTTTTCTTTTGGAAGAATTTTTGTTTTTAATTCATTTTGCGGGAAGATATAAAAATATACCCCGGCTAACTCTTTGTGATATCCGTTACATCTCACGATGCGCTTGAATTTTTTTTCTCCTTGTTTTTTTATCACAGCCAGTGCGATTAATCTGTATCTCTCCAATCTATCTTCATCACTAGGCACCTTCTTCCTCCTTTCTATCCTTTCCAGAATATTTTAATTTGAAAGAACATTTTATTATAAACATATTTCATCATCTTTGTCAATTTATGCGTCTAGAATTCTATTCTGAAGTGCAACATCGTCGTTTTCAGATTTTAACATTTTTTCAATTTTTTTCATAAAATACTTCATAAGGAGTTAGATATCCCAATCTCTTTCTGGGACGATGATTGAT
>Ga0100388_10001017_pt1 | contig 24891 bp, 23 predicted proteins | sample CryGeymeta201512_FD_81536 | JGI IMG/M metagenome (GOLD analysis project Ga0100388, IMG submission 81536) | Groundwater microbial communities from Crystal Geyser aquifers in Utah, USA - Crystal Geyser metaG 2015-12 | ecosystem: Environmental > Aquatic > Deep subsurface > Groundwater | place... | reverse complement strand
CTTTTGCAAAAGTTAAGCAAAAAGAAATTGATCTGGTTGTATCGGAAATCAATCATCGTCCCAGAAAGAGATTGGGATATCTAACTCCTTATGAAGTATTTTATGAAAAAAATTGAAAAAATGATAAAATCTGAAAACGACGATGTTGCACTTCAGAATAGAATTCTAGGGGAAGCGGTCAAAGACCAGATAGCAAGAAAAAATGATTTTTTTGCTGATTTTGACTTTGCTAATCTAAAAGTTGATATCCGGGAAATGTTTAAGAGCGGGGCGCACTTTGGTCATCAGAAAGCGCGTAAAAATCCCAAAATGAACGAGTATGTTTTTATGACGAAAAACGGAATAAACATAATCAATTTGCAAAAGACAGTTGAAAAATTGGAAGAGGCGAGAAATTTTATCGAAAAAATTATTTCCGAAGGACAGCAAATACTTTTTGTCGGCACCAAAAAACAAGCCAAAAATATAGTTTTATCCCTGGCGAAGCGTTGCCAGATGCCCTATGTGGTGGAAAGATGGCTGGGCGGAACATTCACTAATTTTGAAGTTATTTCCAGGCGAGTCAAGTTCTTGCGGGATGGCCAGGAGAAACTGAAACGGGGCGAATTTTCCCAATATACCAAATTTGAACAGATGAAAATTATGGAAGAATTGGAAAGTCTGGAAGGAAAGATGGGAGGAATAAAAAATATGATTAAATTGCCCGGAGCCATATTTTTGACCGGAGTAATTGAAGATAATTTGGCGCTTAAAGAAGCTAAAATAAAAAAAATTCCAATTATCGCCCTGGTGGACACCAATGTTGATCCGGAAGACGTGGATTATAAAATTCCGGTCAACGAAGACGCGATTTCTTCTTTGCAGCTGATGCTGGCCTATATCGGCCAAGCCGTGCTGAAGGGCAAAGAAAAAATTAAGCAGCCGGAAGCCGTTAAAAAATAGCCGTTAAAAAAATGGATTTAGAAAAAATAAAAAATTTAAGAGAAAAAACCGGCGCGGGAGTAGTGGATGTTAAAAAAGCTTTGGAAAAATCCAAAGGAAATGAAACACTGGCCCTGGAAATAATCAGAAAAAAGGGTCAGGAAATAGCGGCTAAAAAAACCGGTCGCAGCGCTAAAGAAGGAATTTTAGGCGTGTATGTCCATTCCACCAATAAGGTGGGGGCGATGGTTAAGCTTTTTTGTGAAACGGACTTTGTCGGCCGCAATGAAGAATTCAAAGAATTAGCCAAAGATTTGGCGATGCATATTACCGCTTCCAGCCCGGAATATTTAAATCCGGAAGATGTTCCATCTTCAAGAATCGAAAAAGAAAGGGATATTTGGAGGGAACAATTTTTAAACCAGGGGAAAAAAGAAACGATGCTGGATAAGATTTTAGAGGGCAAGGAAAAGAAGTTCCGGGAAGAAATAGCGTTGATGGCCCAGCCTTTTGTCAAAAATCCGGAAATAACCGTTAAAGAATTAATTCAGGAAAAAATAGGAAAAATCGGAGAGAATATCCAGGTCGGAGAATTTTTTAGGTTTGAAATTTAATTTATGAATAAGGTTTTAATTATCGCGCGTTCCTGGGAAGGGCCACGCCTTTATTGGGCACAAGAGGATCTGGAGCAGGGAGACATAGTGGTGGTGCTTTCCGACCAATCAGATTCGGGGGAGTTTGGAAAAGTGGCGGAAATAAATTTGGCAGTCAAAGAGGATCCGGCCAACAAAATTTTGCGAAAAATTATTCAAAAAGAGAAAAGCCCTTACCAGGAAAATAAAAAACAGGCCAAAGAAATAGTGGATTTTGCCAAAGAATCGGCCAGGAAAAACGGGTTGGAAATGAAAATTATTGATGCCGTCGTGAGCTTAGACGGAAAACAGGCAATTTTAGCGTTTGTTTCCGACGGCCGGATTGATTTCAGAAACCTGGTCAAGGAAATCGCCGGTAAATTCAAAAAAACAATCCGGATGCAGCAGATTGGCTCTCGCGACGAAGCCAGGAATATCGGCGGTTATGGAATTTGCGGGAGGGAATTATGCTGCGTGAGATTCGGAGGCAATATGCAAAGCATTACTACGGACATGGCCCGCTGCCAGCAAATTTTTCACAGAGGTTCGGAAAGAATTTCCGGATTGTGCGGGAGATTAATGTGCTGTCTGGCTTATGAATCGGAGCAGTATAAAGAAATGCTCAAAGGAATGCCGGAACTGCACAGCATAGTTGAAATTCCGGAGGGCAAAGGAACAGTAGTGGAAATCAACGCGATTTTACAGGAAATCAAGATAAAATTGGAAAGCGGAAAATATATTTCAATTAAAAAAAAGGATTTAATTCGCTAGCGCCAGAGTTTCAGCCGGCAAGCTGGATTTAAATGGATTTTTCGCGAGTTGTTGTGAAAGAAATCCGGAGCTTGTCTGAAAGCGGATACTATTTTTAAAGTAAAAAATATGAATTATTCCCTCATTCCTCCCATAGCAGTCATTTTAAGCTTGGCGGCTATCATTGTTTTTTTATTCAAAAAATCCCCCAAAGTGTCCGAAATTAAAGAAATTCAGCCATTGTCCGTTAAATCGGCCGGAGAAAAAAACTTTTCCGGGAAAAATAGAAGAATTTTCAGAAAAATAAACCTTCAGGAAACTAAGCGTAGACTGTTGGCTTTTTTAGAAAAAAGGGTCGGAAATATCCGGAATATTTTTTTGAAGATGGAAGTTGTTTTTGGCGGCTGGGTACAATCTTTGAGGAAAAAAAGGAATAAAGAATCAATTGAAATTAAAAAACAAGCCGAAGAAACAGAAATAATGGATAAAATCAAAAAATATAAATTTGAAAATTTAAAAAAAGACACTCCTCAATCTCCGCCAGTTTCTAAACTTAATAAAAAATCGGAAACAGAAAAAACATTTAAGCCGATAATCAGTGAAAAAATAGTCAAACCCGGAATTCAAACGGAAATAAGAAGCCGCTTAGAAGAACTCCTGATTGAAAGAGTGGCTTCCAATCCGAGAGACATCGAGGCTTATGAAAGATTGGGAGAATATTATCTGGAAATGGAAAGTTTTGAATTCGCCAAAGAATGCTTCAAGCAGATTTTAAAACTCAATCCGACTAACCGCAACGCCAGATACAAAATAAGACGGCTGGAAAATTTATTAAGCAAGTAGTTTTTAAATCGAAAAAGTTGGAAGAGAGCGAACTACCTTAGCTCAGCTGGTTAGAGTCCCGCACCTTTTGCCGAGGTAGCTCAATGGCAGAGCAATGGTTTTGTAAACCATAGGTTGGAGGTTCGATCCCTCTCCTCGGCTCCTAGGCAAAAGGTGCGGGATAAACTATAGGTCGTCGGTTCGATTCCGACCGCTGGCTCTGAAAAATTTTGGTAAAATGGTGTGGGGTAAATAGGTCGTCCCTTAAAAATAAAAAATAATTTTTCATTTTGATTTTTAATTTTTTAATTATTGTCGGGTAGGTACCAAAGTGGTCAACTGGATCTGGCTGTAAACCAGACGGCTCGCGCCTTCGGGGGTTCGCCCCAGCATACGCGGGGCGTCCGGCGGATGCCGGACGAATCCCTCCGAGTATTTTTTAAAATATGTATTACGTGTATATTTTATTAAGTAAAAAAGATGGCAATTTTTATGTAGGCTTTACGAATGATTTGAAAAGAAGAATAGATGAACATAAAAAAGGAAAAGTTGCTTCCACAAAAAATAGATTGCCGATAAAATTATTATGCTATGAAGCATATTTGTTCAAGAGTGAAGCAATGAGAAGAGAAAAATATTTAAAAAGTAGCGACGGGAAGAAAGATTTAAAAAAGCGTTTAATAGAAAGTTTGAAAATTTAAAAATGAATCGGGCAGGTGGTAGAGTGGTCTATTACAACAGGCTGTAAACCTGTCGGTTTCGGCCTTCGGGGGTTCGAATCCCTCCCTGCCCACATAATTTTATTCTCCTTTTCAAGGAGAATAAAATTTATTGCAGGAAAGAAAAGGGGATTCGAAGGGCGCGAGTAGTCCCGCCTGGGCGAGACTGTGTGTAGCGCCCAGGCTCCGAGTCGGAGCGAGGAGGAATCCCTCCCTGCCCACTGTTTGCCGTTGTAGCTCAGTTGGTAGAGCAACTCCATGGTAAGGAGTAGGTCGCCGGTTCAAATCCGGCCAACGGCTCAAATAAGTTTTTAGTTAGTAGCCAGTGGTTTTTAGAATATTTTCTACAAACTACCAACTAACAACTAATAACTATTCAAATGGCCAGAGAAAATATAGCCAAAATGGCTTGCGAAGTTTGCAAAAGTGTCAATTATCACACCACTCGCAACAAAAAGAAACTCAAGGAAAAATTGCAGATGAAAAAACATTGTCCCAAATGCAAGAAACATACGCCGCATAAGGAAACGAAATAAGTCAAAAGTTAATAAAGTTTATAAAGTCCATAAAGTTCCAGATGAAAATTTTATAAACTTATACGCGGGTGTGGTGAAGTGGTATCACAACGGTCTCCAAAACCGTTTTCCCAGGTTCGAGTCCTGGCACCCGTGCAGGCACAAAAAGAGGCTTCAGTAAGCCTCTTTTTTGGTTCTAACTTCTAGCCATAATTCGTAGGATTAGAACTTGTGATATAATTTAGATATTAAAATTAAAACAAAAAAATGGATAAAAAAATAAAATCTGAAATTTTAATAGGAACACTAGTAGCTTCAATGGTTCCTAATATTGCCGCAGCTTGCATTGACATCAAGGAATTTATTTTAACAAGAATTGAATTTTATTTTCTCCTTCCTGTTTTAGCAATAGTTTTAACTATAGTTGTTATTAAAAGCATAAGGATGAAAAAAATATATAGAGGTAAATTGAACATAGTTTTACTAATATTATTTTTGGTTACCCTATCTATATTCAGTTATTTAAAATATGATAATTATAAAGATAAAAAAAGAAATGAAAAGATAATTAATGAATATGAAGAATGCAAAAAAAGCTGCATACCTGGAGAGCGTTGTCCTTGTATTTATTTTGCTAATACCTCAGGCTGTTAAATTAAACCTGATTTCAATAATAATCATCATTTCTCTATCTTTAAATAAAGCATTTCTCCCTAAACTCAGTTTGAACTGCGTCTACAAACCCGCTCAATGTAAATAAATTTTAAATTTTTACAATATGGGAATACCAACTCGTTTCTCAATAATTTATATAGTTTATATAGTTAAATCTTTTTTTATTCCGTTAATATTACTTATTTACGGATTCTTAGCTTATTGGTTAGCAGAAAGTTCAACTTTTAAAATCTCTAGTTCTTGGAAAAAGTTTTTTTCTGTTAGCTATAAGGCTTGTTTTTTTATTTTATTTGTTTTATATTTTCTTTTTATTATACTAAAGTCATCTAGTCCGAGTAGTCTTGAATAAAGCATTTTTCCTCTAAATCCAGTTCTAACTACATATATTAAGTCGTCATCAAACAGGTTCTAACTTCATCTAACCACCCGTGCTTATGAAATTTGAATCAAATTGAGGCTTGCCAAAGCCTCTTTTTGGTTCGAACTTTTTGTGATAGTATAATATAAGCTCAAGAGCGATGAAATTATTACTAAAATATGACTAATTTTGAAAGAGTAAATGAATTGGAAATAAATAAGGGAAATCTGCCAGGGTTTTTGGATAATGAAACTTTGAGAAAATGGAAAATAATCGGCGAAAAGGAAACCTTAAAAAATGCATTTGCTCGAGTGGCAAAAAACATTGCCTCGCTAGAGGATGCTTATGACGATGGTGATATTGCTGGATTTGAAGTAAGTATCATGAATCAATTATTATCAAAAAAAATAATACCCAGCACTCCAATTTTGATGAATGCTGGACGCTTTGATAATGTGCCGCTCTCTGCTTGTGTTGTGCCACCCATAGAGCTTAAGGATGATTGGTCAAAATTAAAGACTAAGGTTGACGAGTTGCACTTGCAGGGCATGGGCACTGGATTTAACTTTGATGAAGCCGACGATCCCATTTACATAATTAAGTTTTTGAATCAGGTGGGCATTGATGGCCAAAAGAATGAGAGGCAACTTAGACCAGTCGGCAATATTGGCACAATGTCTTTAAATAATCCTAAAATTATCGAATTCATTAATTTAAAGAATGACACGGAAATTAGAAATGAAGACTGGGTGTTTAATTTATCAGTAAGTCTTAATGATGAGCAGATCAATAAAATATTAAACAATGAAGATATTGCTTTGGCTGATGGTAGAAAAATATCTGCGAATGAAATATTAAACAATCTTGCCAAGGCTATATGGTTGTCTGGAGATCCCGGGCTGGTTTTTATGGATAGGGTTAGGGCAGATAATGCGGTGCCTGGTGCCGGAGAATCAATTTCAATGGCGCCGTGCGGTGAAATTGGTCTCGCGCGCGGGGAGTCTTGCCAATTTTCATATATAAATCTGGGAAAATTTGTTAATAACGGTGAGATTAATTATAAAGAGCTGGAAGACACAATTAATTTTTCAATTCACTTCCTGGATAATGTGGTTGATTACAATATAAAGAATAACAATAATTCCGAAAGCGTATTAATGATGCGCAATAAGCGCAAAATTGGATTGGGTGTTTGTGGATTTAATGATTTATTAAGAAGTTTATCATTGAGGTATGGCTCGAAAGAATCAATTAAATTAGCTGGCGAATTAATGAGTTTTATTAATTATCATTCAAAAAAAGCATCCTTAGAATTAGCAAAGCAGCGTGGTGCTTTTGAAATGTTTGATAAATCTCAATTTGCCAGTGGCAATAGCTATCTGATGGATAGATTAGCATCTAAACAAACAAAAACTGTGAGTAAAAATGAATGGCTTGACTTAATTAAGAAAATTAAGGAAAATGGCATACGTCATTGCGCAACGATTTCTCTGCCGCCGACGGGCAGGTCAAGTCAAATTGTCGGAGCCTCTCAATCTATAGAACCAAATTTCAAAGATTTTCTGAAGGTTGCTAGTCATGAACAAATCAGTATGATTGCGGAAATTCAAAAATTTGTTGACGAGTCAATATCGAAGACTATAAATGTAAAAAATGAAACAACTGTTGATGAAATAAAACAGATACTTATTGATTCAATGAAGCACAATCTAAAAGGAATAACTATCTATCGAGATGGTTCGAGATCTAATCAACCAGAAAAAATGTGATAATTAATATTTTGTAATAAAAAATTATGGAAAAATATAATTTCCAATTTTGTCCCAAAATCGTGGTTTTCTCAAATGATTTGAAGAGTGTTTTATTGTGTAAACGAAAAGATGAAAAAGATTATAATGGTATTTTTTCATTCATTGGAGGAAAAATGGAAATAACAGACGAGTCAATCGTAGCGGGATTGGCCAGAGAAAAAAATGAAGAGGTTGGAAAAGATTTTAGGATTAATTTATATGCTAAATATTCAGCCAATTTATTTTTTATAAAAAAGGATGGCTCAAAAATGATTTTGCCCCATTATTGCGCAATTTACAAGAGCGGCGAAATAAAGTTGAATGAAGAATATTTAGAATTCAGATGGATGGCGATTAATAAATTGAACAATTTCAAGCCTAAAATTAGTAGTATCCCGGAATCAGTGGATGATATGCGACACTTGATGAGGCTACAAAGCGAAGATGATTGCGTAGAAATTTAAAAAAACGAGCCGTTTCTTTCGGAGCGGCTCATAGTGTACTTTTCCCATTTTATTAGACACTCTCTCTCTGCGATTAAAAATTGATTAGCGTGAATGATCGGCGGCATTTTAAGAGCGGTATGAATCCGCTCGTTATTGTATTTTCGTATCATTGGAAAATGCGCATTGGCAATGTTTTAAGTCTGAAATATTGTGATTGTATAATCAATAATCATGGGAATTTGTGTATTCGTTAAAAATATATAAATTCCGCACAATTATGAAAAAATGCTTGATGATAAGCTGGGGAATGAATTTCTTAAATCAATCGAAAAAAAGAATTTATAACTGCTCTTGAAAAGCAAAAAAGATTTACAATTATTAAAAGGCGTATACGGAGAAAATGTTATCAAATAATGAAACGGATGTATTCAATGGTTCTCAACTTAAATCTCCGAAGAAACGTTTTCAAACAGCCGTTAATTTAAAGTTTAAAGGTTTTTGGTGAATCTTTGAATTTATGCTAAGATGCTCGTATATGAAGCAATCGCAGCTGTTTGTTAAAACGCAAAAAAACGCCCCCAAAGACGAAATAAGCTTAAACGCCCGGCTTTTGATTCGGGCCGGATTCGTGGACAAATTAATGGCGGGAGTTTATACTTTTTTGCCTTTGGGTCTGCGGGTGATGAAAAAAATCGAAAATATCATCCGCGAAGAAATAAACGCGATCGGCGGGCAGGAAATTTTGATGCCGACACTCCAGCCTAAGGAAAATTGGCAAAAAACCGGGCGCTGGGACGCCATGGATGATTTGTATAAAGTCAAAGATTCTTCAGGCCGTGAAATGGCGCTGGGACCGACGCACGAGGAAGTGGTGGCGCCTTTGGCTAAACTTTTTATTAATTCTTACCGCGATCTGCCTGTCGGCCTGTATCAGTTTCAAAATAAATTCAGAATGGAATTAAGGTCTAAATCAGGCCTCTTAAGGGGACGGGAATTCTTAATGAAAGATTTATATTCTTTCCACATCAGCGAGGAAGATTTTAACAATTACTATGAAAAGGCCAAGCAGGCTTATTTTAAAATTTTTAATCGGCTGGGCTTAAAAGTATATTTAACTTTTGCTTCGGGCGGAACTTTCTCTAAATATTCCCATGAATTTCAAACTATTACGCCAGCCGGCGAAGATACGATTTATATTTGTCAAAAGTGCCAGCTGGCTATCAACAAGGAAATAAAAAATGAAACAGAAAAATGTCCAGATTGCGGCGGCAGCGATTTTCAGGAAGAAAAATCCATAGAAGTCGGCAATATTTTTCCTTTAAAAAATAAATTTTCCGGGCCTTTTGAATTAACCGTGATTGATGAAGCCGGAAAAAAACAAGAAATAATCATGGGTTGTTACGGCATTGGTCTGGGAAGGCTTATGGGAACGGTCGTGGAAATCTATCACGATGAAAAAGGAATTATCTGGCCGGAAAGCGTGGCGCCTTTTCAGGTTCATCTGTTGGATTTGGGCGCGAAAACCGAAGCGGAAAAAATTTATCAGGAATTAACCGATAAAAAAATTGAGGTTTTGTATGATGACAGAGAGGTGAGCGCCGGAGAAAAATTCGCGGATGCGGATTTGATTGGCATTCCTTTCCGCGCGGTTGTGAGCCGGAAATCATTGGAAAAAGGCGGAGTGGAAGTGAAAGAGCGCCGGACGGAAAAAACGGAAATTTGGAAAACAGAAGAATTAATTAAAAAATTGGAAAAATAATTTAAAAAGAAATTACTGAAAAATTGTCATTGCGAGGGAGTCCCGAGGCTTCGGGACGACCGCGGCAATCTAATTATAATTTAAATTAGATTCCTCGACTTCGCTCGGAATGACAAAAGAATAATCATTGTTCAGTATTTTCTAAAAATAAATTTTATGACGAAGATTGTCATTGTGGAGGACGATTCGATGATCGCGGAAATATACAAAAGGAAATTTTCCGAATCCGGTTTTGAAGTTTTGATGGCGGTTTCCGGAGAAGAGGTTTTGAACTTGGCTAAAAAGGAAAAAATAGACATTATTCTGCTGGATTTGATGATGCCGAAAATGGACGGATTCGCGGTAACAAAAAGTTTAAGAAGCGGAGAATACGATGCCAACATCAAGATTATTATTTTCAGCAATCTCAATCAAAAAGAAGACAGGGACAAGGCGATGGATTTGGGAGCCAACGGCTTTATCACCAAATCCAATTACAATCCCAGCGAATTAGTCGCGGAGGTCCAAAGGCTTTCCGATCAGCTGGAGGAACAAAAGAAGAACGAAGAGAGAATTTACAACCAGAACAACGGCCAGGAAAAAAAAGAAAAGAAAAAGAGAATTTTATTGATTGAAGATGAAGATATTTTTCTGGATATGTTCGGGAATAAGTTAAGGCAGGACGGTTTTTCCGTCACTTTTGCCAAAAACGGAGCCTGGGGGTTTAAAGAAGCGCTCAAAGGAAATTTTGATTTGTTCATAGTGGATATGATTATGCCGACTATGAGCGGAGCGGAAATCGTGGCTAAAATAAAAATGGAGGAAACAATTAAAAATACTCCCATTATAATGCTTTCCGCTTCCATTGATAAAATAATTGAAAAAGAGATAAGAAAATTAGACATAGAAAATTTTTTTCTCAAAACTCAAATTACTCCCAGCGGGCTTTCCAAAAAAGTGTCAGAAATTTTATCCGAATAGCTTAATTTTTTTTAAAAAGCCGTTATCGCGCCGTTCCCATTCGCCCGTCAACCGGTTGGAACCGCGCTCCAGATGGCAATTTTTAAAATAAAAAAAGTGATTTTTGATCAACCGGAAAAATCAGAAAAAAGAAAGATAAAGCTCATAAGTTTTATCTCTTTTTTGACTGGTTTTTCTCAAGCCGTCATAATTTACGTGATGTCTTACTATTTTAAACTGGCTTCGGGAACGGAAAATGTCAGTTTTTTTTACACAACCACCTTTGTTGTGGTTTTGATTCTACTTATTAATTTACATAAACTGGTAAAAAAATGGGGAAAATCCAGGGTTTTTTTGCTCACTCTTTTAGCTAAAATCGGAATTTTATTCTCTCTCACCTTGGTAGAGCCTTCTTATTGGTCCATCGCGCTCCTGGGTCTTTATCTGGTTTTTAATTCTTTGGAATGGACAATGATAGATGTAATTTTGGAATCTTTTTCTCGCGACCGTCTTTCCGGCAGGATCCGGGGATTGCATCTGACAGTTTTCAATTTGGGCTCTCTTTTCGGCCCTTTTCTTTCCATTAAAATTTTAGCGGCGGCTGATTTCGGGGGAATATTTATTTTTATTCTGATAATCAACTCTTTAGTTTTGATTTTAACTCTTTTGGGTTTGAGAAAAATTAACCATCAATTCAGCCAGAAATTAGGAGTCAGAGAATTGATAAAAAAGGTTTTGAAAAGAAAAAATATTTTGAGAATATATTATATTTCTTTTATTTTGGAATTTTTCTACGCTCTTATGGTAATTTATACGCCGCTTTATCTTTTAGACTTGGGATTTTCCTGGGAAAAAATCGGCGTCATTTTTACTTTTATGCTGATTCCTTTTGTTATCCTCCAGTATCCGGCGGGAATTTTAGCGGATAAAAAAATCGGTGAAAAAGAATTGATTATAGCGGCCATCGTTTTTATGGCGGTTTTTACCACAGCGGCTTATTTCACCCACTCCCGGAGCCTTTTTGTTTGGAGTCTGATTCTCTTTTCGACCAGGATCGGAGCCGCTTTGATTGAAATTTTGCGCGATTCCTATTTTTACAAAAGAATCAGCGGCCAGGATGTCGATCTGATAAACTTTTTCCGCACTTCCATGCCGCTGGCTTATGTGACGGCGACTTTTCTTTCCGGCCTGGTTTTAATCTTTCTCCCCATTAAAGTAGTTTTTCTGATAGTGGCTATTTTCATTTTCTCCGCTCTTTATCCGGCTTTTAAACTGATGGATAATCCTTGCGAAGCGGAACTGAAAGATAAATTGTAAACTTTCTGGAAAAATGTTAAAATACCGCAAGACGGATATAATTTTTAACTTTTAAAAATATGGCAATTTCCCGGAAAATCACCAATTTTTTAGAAAAAAAAGCTTATAAATTCCAAATAATCGACCATCGAACCACTTATACCGCCTGGGATGTGGCGCAAACGGAAAAAATAAAGCCCGGCGATGTGGTTAAAACCCTCGTGCTTAAGGGGAATAATGATTATTTTGTAGGTCTGATTCCAGCGGATAAAAAATTAGATAAGACGAAATTTCTTAAATTTATCAACGGACTAAGAAAAAAAGCCGGAGAGAAAGCCTATTTGAAGGTTGATTTTGCCAAAGAGGCTTGGATGAAAAAAAATCTGCCGGGAAAATTAGGAGCCGTTCCTCCTTTTAAGGAATTACTCAAATTGGATGTTTACGCGGATAAATTATTGTCTAAAAAGAAGTTTCTTTTTTTAGGTTCAGGAGAATACGAAGCTTCCTTAAGAATCGGCGCCAAGCAGTATTTAAAAATTGAAAATCCCTTTCAAGGAAGTTTCAGCCAAAAACGATGACCTATGAAGTTAAAATCGAGCAATTTGAAGGCCCGCTGGATTTATTATTGAATCTGATTGAAGAACAAAAATTGAGTATTGTGAAATTGAGTCTGGCTGCCGTCACGGATCAATATTTGGAGCATATCAAAAATAACCAGGAAATCCATTTGGAAAATTTATCCGACTTTTTGTCGGTGGCGGCCAAGCTGATTCTGATAAAATCCAAAGCGCTTCTTCCCCTTTTAAAATTAACAAATGAAGAGGAGGAAGAGATTGAAGATTTAACGGAAAAACTCAAAGAATATAAAAAATTCAAGGAGATTTCCTTAAAAGTCGGCCAGTTGGATAAATTAAAAAGAATTTCTGTCAGCCGGGAAGGCTATTGGGGAATAAAATCCTTTTTTTATCCGCCGGAGAGTCTGAATGTTTTTGATTTAAAGAAGTATTTTCAACTGATTCTCAATGAGATTCCCATAATAGAAAAATTAGAGGAAGAACTAGTCAAAGAGGTAGTGACTCTGGAAGAAAAAATAAGCGATTTGCAAAAATTTTTAACAGAAAAAATGGAAACTTCTTTTTCGGAAATAGTTTCCAGCGCTTCGGAAAAAGTAGAAGTGATTATTTCTTTTCTGGCCATGCTGGAGATGGTCAAGCAAAGAATGATCCGGGTCGAACAGGGGAATCTGTGCGGTGAAATTAAATTAAAAATTGATAATTAAAGTGGAAATTTCGAAATTAAAATCAATAGTTGAGAGCTTGCTTTTTTTAAGCGGAGAACCGTTGAAAATTTCTAAAATTGCTAAAATTTGCGAAGTTTCCCAACTGGAAACGGAAAACGCGATCAAAATGCTTCAGGGAGAATATGCTTCTTCCAAGCGGGGTATTATTTTAATCCAAAAAGAAAACGAAGTCCAATTATCCACCAATCCGGAAAATTTTTCTTTTATTAATCAGCTGGTAAAAAGCGAAATCCAAGAGGGTTTGAGCCGGGCGGCGCTCGAAACGCTTTCCATAGTGGCTTACAAAGAACCGATTTCCCGCGCGGAGATAGAGTCTATCCGCGGCGTCAACTGCAGTTTTACTTTAAGATCGCTGATGATGAGAGGGCTTTTGGAAAGAATGGATAATCCCAAAGACGGTCGCGGTTATCTTTATAAAATCTCGTTTGAATTTATGAAAAAATTGGGAATTGAAAGCGTGGATAAATTGCCTGATTACCGGGAACTTTCTCAAGATCCCCGGATAAAAAGCGTGTTAGAATAAGGATTTTTTAATTTTTTATGAATGCCATTTTTTCTCTAATTTTATTGCTGGTGGTTTTGCCTCTTGTTCCCTTTTGGACTTGGGGAGAATTTTTCGGTTTGGGAAAAAATATCGAAACAACCATTTGCGAGATAACGCAATCGTCTTTTTGCCGCGAGCCTTTTTCGGAAGAAAAAGTAGCCGGAGCTTTTCAGACCGAAAAGGAAAATCCGCAAAATTATAATTATTTTCCGGTGGAAAAAAGTCCGCCAGCGGACTTGGTTCCCGTAAAAAAAGAAAACATTCCTGATTTAAAAATTTGGGCCGGTTCTTCAGTCGCGATTGACGCGGAAAGCGGGACAATCCTTCATTTTGACAACGGAAAGAAAAAAACCCAGATTGCTTCGCTCACCAAAATAATGACAGCTATTCTGGTTATGGAAAAAATCAACAATCTTGATGAAGAAGTGACCATTACCAAAGAAGCCATCCGCCTGCCGGGAACCGTAGTGGGCTGTCCCAGAAGCGGATATTGTTTGAGCAATCGTCTGTATGAGGGGGAAAAAGTTAAAGCCGTCAATCTTTTAAAGGCCATGTTGATGAATAGCGCCAACGATTCGGCGACTGCCTTGGCGATTCATATTGGAGGATCGGTCGAAAATTTTTCCCGGATGATGAATGATAAAGCCTGGGAATTGGGTTTGCGGGATACGAATTTTTGCACTCCGTCAGGGCTGGAAATTGACGGCCGGGAAGAACAATGTTATTCCACCGCTTACGATATCGCCCGTATCGGAGCTTATTCTTTAAAATATGAAAAAATCTGGGAAATCATGCGGATTCCGGAAGAAAAATTTTTTTCTTCCAACGGAAAATATATGCATGAATTGAAAAATACCGATTTGCTGCTTTTCACTCTGCCTGATTGTTTGGGCGGCAAAACCGGCTTTACGCCTTTGGCGGGAAAATCATTGTTAACGGGAGTGACTGACGCTAAAGCCGAACATAAAATTATCGCCGTCCTTCTTAATGATGAAAATCGCTGGGAAGACATGAAAATTTTGACTAATTGGGTTTTTGAAAATTATAAATGGCAGTAAATTTTATAACTTGCGGCTTGCAACTTAATTTTTTAAAAATTTAAAGTCGCGGACCACAAGAGTTAATATGGAAATAGCTAAAATTCAAAGCATTCCGGAAATAGTCAATATACTCAAAGTTCTTTCAGTGGGCTTTCTGGCTTTTTTTCTGGCTTTTTTTCTTACGCCGATTCTGACTTATTTCCTTTATCAGAAAAAAATAGGCATTAAAATAAAAGAAAATTCAGTGGATGGAAAAAAATTAACTTATGTCAGCCGGTTCCACGGCCATAAAAGCGGAACTCCGACTATGGGCGGAATTCTGATTTGGCTGACGGTTTTAATTTTAATCCTGGCTTCCCATTATCTTTTTCCCATAATCGCCAGATGGCTGGATATTAATTTTATCGCCCGGTTGGATTTTTTCAGCCGTTCCCAGACTTGGTTGCCGTTATTCGTGCTGATTTCCGCTGGAATTTTAGGACTGTTTGATGATTTTATGAGCGTGCGCGGATTAGGCAGCAACAAGGGGGGCGGAATGCGGTTCGCCATTCGCTTTGGCTGGCTGATTGTGATTGCCGTGCTGGGAGCTTGCTGGTTTTTTTATAAATTAGGCTGGGATCAGATTCATATTCCGGCGGTGGGAGATTTTAGCATTGGCTTTTGGTATATCCCGCTTTTTATTTTCGTCATTCTTTTCACGGCTATTTCTTCCAATGAAACCGACGGGCTGGACGGCCTCAATGGAGGGGTTCTGACGATTGCTTTCGCCTCTTTTTCGCTTATTTCTTTTTTTCAAAACAAGATGGATTTGGCCGCTTTCTGCGCGGTCATTTCCGGAGTTTTGCTTGCTTTTCTCTGGTTTAACATTTATCCGGCCCGATTTTTTATGGGAGATACCGGCGCCATTTCTTTAGGCACGACACTGGGAGTCATTGCCATGCTCACTAATTCAGCCCTGGTTCTGTTTTTAATCGTTTTTATTTATGTCATTGAATCAGGCAGCGTGGCGATTCAGCTTTTCAGCAAGAAATTTTTTCATAAAAAAGTTTTTCTGGCCGCGCCTATCCACCATCATTTTGAAGCTAAAGGCTGGCCGGAAACCAAAGTGACGATGCGCGCTTGGATTCTGACCTTAGTCACGGCCTTTCTGAGCGTCATAATCGGAATTCTGGGAATGGGGAGATATCATTCTTAAAAAAGAAACATTTAATTAATATCCTATGAAAATTTATTTTCTTGGAACTAATGGCTGGTATGACACAAAAATCGGAAATACTATTTCAACCTTAATTGATAGCCGGGAAGGCTATATCATCTTTGATGCCGGCGACGGAATTTATAAAGCCAAAAAACTTCTTATTGAAAATAAACCAATCTATTTGTTTTTAAGCCATCTGCATCTTGATCATATTAGCGGTTTTCATATTTTTCCTACTTTTACAAAAGATAAAGAATTGCATATTATTCTGGAAAAAGGAAACAAGCAGCTCCTGGAAAATATCGTGCGTCATCCCTATATGTGTCCGCTTGGAAATAATGTAATTTTTCATGAAATAGAAGAGGGAAGTTATCACGAACCTTTGAATTTTGAATGTCAAAAGTTAAAGCATGTTGATTCTTCGTTAGGATTTAAACTAGATTTGGAAAGTAAAAATATTGCGTATTGTCTGGATACCGGCATTTGCGATAATTTAACAGCTCTTTCTAAAAATGCCGACATTTTAATTACCGAAGCTTCTTTAATTCCGGGTAAGTCGAATCCCAAGTGGGGACATCTTAATCCGGAAGAAGCGGCGCGCGTTGCCAAAGAGGCCAATGTTAAAAGAATGATGATGACGCATATATCGGTCGACGGGTATGCTAATATTAATGAAAGAAAAGAAGCGGAGAAAAAAGCCAAAAATATTTTTGAAAATAGCATTATGGCGGAAGACGATTTAATAATTGAATTATAAGAATGTGAATATAAAAAAACTACAAAACGCGGATGTGGAAAATAAAAAAGTTATTCTAAGGGTGGATTTTAATGTTTCCATGGAAAATGGAAAAGCCAAGGAAACTTTCAAAATCAAAGCAGTTAAAGAGTCACTGGATTATTTGCTGGGTAAAAGAGCCAAAGTGGCGCTTTTGTCATATTTCGGCCGTCCGGAAGGGAAGGTTAAACCGGAATTTTCCCTGGAACAGTTAGTGCCTGATGTTCAAAAAATATTAGGAATCAAAGTCAGATTTATTTCCGATTGCATAGGAGAAAAAGTGGAAAAAGAGGCGGATCTTCTGAAAGAAGGAGAAATTTTAATGCTTGAAAATGCGAGATTTTATCCGGGTGAAGACGAAAATGATGAAAATTTAGCCAAGCAGATGGCAGAGGGATTCGAAATTTTTATTAATGATGCGTTTAGCCAATCGCATCGCAATCAGGCTTCGATAACCGGCATAACAAAATTTTTGCCCGGCTTTGCCGGATTTCAATTGCAAAAAGAAATTTTGGAAATGGAAAAAATCAAAAAAGGCTTTGCCCGGCCGGCTATCGCGATCATCGGGGGAGCCAAGATAGAAACCAAATTGCCGGTGATAAATTTTTTTGAAAATATTTATGATTATGTCCTGGTGGGAGGAAAAATCGCTAATGAAGCTCTGGACCAAAAAATTAATTTTAGCGCAAAGGTGATTTTGCCGGTGGATTTTGTCGACGATCGATGGGACATCGGTCCGGAAACGATAAAAAAATTCCACGCCATCATCTTGAAAGCCAAAACGATTGTCTGGAACGGACCTTTAGGAAAATTTGAAGAAGAGAAATATTCTCACGGAACCATGGATATTTTTCGCTCTCTTTTGCAAACGGAAGCTTATAAAGTGGTTGGCGGCGGAGAAACACTGGAAATTTTGGAAAAAAATCAAGCTTTCGATAAATTTGATTTTGTTTCCACGGGAGGCGGAGCAATGCTGGAATATTTATCCGGAGGAGAAATGCCCGGAATAGAAGTATTAAAAGTTTGAAAAAACCGTATGGCCAATAATAAAAAAACAACCGCGCTGATTATTTTGGACGGCTGGGGGATTGCTCCGCCTTCCACTTCTAACGCGATTACCTTGGCCAAAAAACCCCATTGGGACAGGCTTTGGGCTGACTATCCGGCTGCCGAATTAGGCGCTACGGGTAAAAATGTGGGATTGGAAGACAATAAAATGAGCGGTTCGGAAACCGGGCACATGAATATCGGAGCGGGCCGGATTGTTCCGCAAGATTCATTTTATATTTCCGAAAGCATAAAAAATAAAAGTTTTTTTAATAACGCCGCTCTGTTGGAAGCTATCGGGCACGCCAAAAATAATCGAAGCCGGTTGCATGTAATGGGTTTGATGGGGGATTATGACAGCCCGCATAGCGATCCGGAACACTTTCGGGCGATTCTCAAGCTGGCCAAAAATAATAATTTAAAAGAAGTCTATTGCCATTTTTTTACGGATGGACGCGATTCTTATCCGAGAAGCGCCAGGGAGCATCTTAAAAATTTTAAAAAAATAATGCTTAAGGAGGGAATCGGAAAAATCGCCACTTTAGGAGGGAGATTTTACGCGATGGATCGGGTGAAAAACTGGAAAAGATTGACGCGAGCTTTTGAGGCCATGGTTTTCGCCAACGGGGAAAAAGCCGATTCGCCCGAAGAAGCGATTGACAACGCTTATGAAAAAGATCTCAATGACGAACATATCTTGCCCACGGTTATCAGGGAAGCGAGCCAACCAGTGGCCAAAATCAGGAATAACGATTCAATCATTTTTTTTAATCTGCGCTCCGATCGGGCTCGGCAATTTTCCAAGCTGTTCACGGCTCTTGATAAAGAAAAAATAATTAAAGACGATATGCCGGTTATCGACAAGATAAAAAATTTGTTTTTTGTGGCCTTAACTGATTTCGGGCATGATTTGGAAATCAAAACCGCTTTTCCCAAGCATAACATAATGGAAACTTTACCAATGGTTTTGAGAGAGAAAAAACAAATCTATATTTCCGAGTCGGAAAAATTTGCTCATATCACTTATTTTTTCAACGGAGGTTATACTCACCGGGTGGCCGACGAGGATCGCTTTAAGATAGATTCTCCCCAAACGGATTCTTATGATAAACTGCCGGAAATGTCGGCTGGAAAAATAACCGAAAAAGTTTTAGAATGCGTTAAGGCGGGGAAATATGATTTTCTGGCGGTTAATTTCGCCAATGCCGATATGGTCGGGCATTCCGGCAATCTAAGAGCTACGATTAAGGCGGTAGAATTTTTAGACAAACAAATAGGCAGGATTTATCAGGAGATTTTATCTTCAGGAGGAACGATGCTGATTACGGCCGATCATGGCAACGCGGAAAAAATGTTTGATGAAAAAACCGGCCAACCCTACACTTTTCACACTAAAAATCCAGTTCCCTTTTTAGCTGTCGGAAAAAAAATAAAAAAACGAAAATTGAAAAGTGGAGGAGTGCTGGGGAATATCGCGCCGACTATTTTGGAAATTATGGAGTTGGAGAAACCTTATCTGATGAACAGAGAATCTCTATTGATTTAGTTTTATTGCCGGCCAGTTGGCAGGCAAATCCGTCGGCCGGCGAATCATGACAATCCATGTCTATTGGCAGATAAGCAGGTTTAATTAAAAATAAAAATATGAATAATGATATGTCCGCCAAAGGCGGATTCACCTTCGGCCCGCCTTGCTGTAGCTATGGCGAAGCGGGCGGAAAAAAAATAATTTGTATCGGCTTGGCTTGTAAGGATATGTTTTTTCCGACAACGGAAGGAAAAATAACTGAAACGCCGGAAGATTTGTTTTCGCAGAAGAAAATATCTTTTGAATTGGGAGCCAAATATAAAATCGAGGAAAGATTTGAAACTTTGGGCGGGTGCGCGGTCAATGTGGCCTGCGCCCTTTCCAAACTCGGAATCGCTTCCGCGTGTTATTCTAAATTGGGAGAAGACTATGTCGGCCAATGGATTAAAAATAAATTGCGGGAATACGGCATAAATCAGGAAATGGTCGTGACGGAAAAAGATTTTGCTAGCGATCTTTCGGCGATTATAGTGGATAAGATGAGCGGCGATCGAGTTATTTTTTCCAATCAAAAAGTTAACGGAACTCTGCAAATAGATTCGCGAAAAATTAAAGAAGCCGAATGGGTTTTTATCGGCGATCTGCAGGGCGCCTGGGAAAAGCATCTGGAAAATATTTTTCAATTATCCAAAGAAAATAAGACCAGGGTGGCTTTTAACCCCCGGCAAAGCAATATCCATGATAATGTCCAAAAAATAATAGAAAGTCTTCCATACGCGGAAATAGTTTTTCTTAATAAAGACGAAGCCCTGGAAATCGTTTCCGCGGCGGGCCATTTTTCCCAAGAAGAACTGGATAACGAAAAAATTTTAATAACGGAACTGAAAAAAATAGGCGGTAAAATCATCGTCATAACCGATGGAATCAGAGGCGCCTGGGCGACGCAGGGGGAAAAAATATTTTTTGTTCCCGCCGTAAAAGTGCAAGCGTGCGATTCTACCGGCGCCGGAGACGCTTTTTGCGGAGCTTTTTGGGGAGCTTATCTTAAAGGAGAGAAAATCGAAGAATGTCTCAAGTGGGGAATTGTCAACGGAGGCAATGTGGTGCGATTTTATGGAGGGCAAGAGGGATTGCTGAACGAGGAAGATTTAAGGGAAAAAACTAAAAGTTTAACCGTAAAAGAAATTTAAACACATGGTGAATTTAGAGAAATTTTTTAATCCCAGTTCTATCGCGATTGTCGGCGCGTCAGATGAGCCGGGAAAAATCGGCCATATTTTAGCGCGCAATCTCCTGGAATTGGGATACGCGGGAAAAATTTTTTTAGTCAATCCAAAACATGAAAATATTTTAGGAAAAAAAAGTTATCCGTCACTGGGAGCGGTAGCGGAAAAAATCGACTTGGCCATTATTGTTATTCCGGCCGGATTAGTTGAAAAAGTGATTAAAGAAGGCTGCGCTAAGGTAAATAATTTCGTGATAATTTCATCTGGATTTTCCGAAATCGGCCCGGAAGGAAAAGAACGGGAAAAAAAATTAATCGCCTTGGCGAAAGAAAAAAAATTAAACATTCTGGGGCCCAATTGTTTGGGCTTTATCGTTCCCGCTTTGAAACTCAACGCTTCTTTTGCCAGGGGCCTGTCGCATGCCGGGGAAACGGCTTTTATCTCCCAATCAGGGGCGTTAATCGCTTCGATTATGGATATGGCTGAAAAAGAAAGAATCGGTTTTTCCCGGATCATTTCCATCGGCAATAAAATGCGCATAGATGAAACGGATATTCTGGAATATTTGGAAAAAGATGAAAAAACCCGCAGTATCGGAATGTATCTGGAAGGCGTAAAAAACGGAGCCAAATTTCTGGAAGTGGCCGCCCGGGTTTCCGTTCAAAAGCCGATAGTGATTCTTAAGGCCGGCAGAAACGAAAAATCTCGAAAAGCGATTGCGTCGCATACGGGAGCCTTGGCTGGCGATAATCAAATTATGGCGGCGGCGTTTAAGAAAGCGGGAATCCTGTCCGCCGACAGTTTAGAAGAATTTATGGACATTTTGGAATTGACGGCTTTTTTAAATTTGGAAAAATCTTCAAAGGGAGATTCTGTCATAATCACTAACGCGGGCGGAGTAGGCGTTTTGGCAACGGACGCTTTTGATCGGAAAAAAATAAAATTGGCAGTCTTGCCGGAAGAAATTAAAAATAAATTGAGAGAATTTTTGCCTAAAGAATCTTCGGTGGAAAACCCCATTGATCTTTTGGGAGACGCGCTGGAAGATCGCTATGAAAAAACCCTGAATGCCTTAAAGGAAGAAAAAGGCGGCGAAAATATTATTTGTATTTTGACGCCTCAAATCCAAACGCCGGTGGCAAAAATCACCCAAAAAATCATCGACTTTAAAAAGCAAAGCCGGAAGAACTTGTTGGCCGTTTTCGTGGGCGGCGAAAAAACAGAAGAATTTTCCATTAAGCTTAAAAATAACAAAATTCCGACTTTTTTGTTTCCAGAAAGAGCCGTAAAAGCTTTGAATAAATATTTTTCCTTTAAAGAAGCGCGAAAAACTATCGGAGAAAACACGGCTTTTCAACCGGATGAATCCCGCCGGAAAAAAACCCGGGATTTATTGGATGAAATAAAAAAGAAAAACCGTCAGATTCTGGTTTTTTCTGAAGCTAAAGAAATTATGAATCTCTACGGCATTCAAACAGTGAATCATTGGATTTTAAATCCGGAAGGAAATTGGGATAAAAATTTTTCTTATCCCGCGACGGTTAAAGTCGATAGCGACAAAGTTTTGCACAAAACTGATAAAAAAGGGCTGATTTTAAATTTGAAAAACGCAAAAGAGCTTAAAGAGGCTGTCGCGGAAATCAGACATAATTTCCCGGGAGAAAAAATTATCGTTCAACCGATGATTTCCGGAGGAACCGAGTTGATTTTAGGGATTAAAAAAGATGAAATTTTCGGGCCTGTTTTGGTTTTTGGCTTGGGTGGAATTTATACGGAAATTTTTCAAGCCGTGGATTTCGCCATTCCTTATTTCGGTAAAGAAGAAATTAAAGATATTTTGCTCAAGGGAAAATCAGGATTTCTTTTCAGGGAAACTCGGGGAAAGGTGGCTTGCGATTTGGAAGAAATAGCGCAAATCATTCTTAAATTGCAATCGTTAGCGTTAGAAATCGATCAGATTAAAGAATTGGATATCAATCCGTTGATTTCCCCGGGAGGGAACGGGCCTGCGCTGGCAGTCGATATAAAAATAATAATTTAATAATTTTAAAATACGCCTGATTGAATTTCCGTCAAAAACAGCAAAGGCGGAAATTTAACGGGCCAAATAAAATAAATGAAAAACTCAATAAAAATTTTGCTGGTGGACGATGATGAGGAAATAAGGAGCATGTACGCCGAAATTTTCAAAAAGGAAGGTTTTGAAGTGAGCGAAGCGGTGGACGGGGTGGACGGCTTAAATAAGGCGACTAAAAATATCCCGGAAGTTATTTTTACCGGCATTGTCATGCCGACGATGGATGGATTTCAGCTTATGGAAGCGTTGAAAAAAAGTGTTGCGACCAGCAGTATTCCAGTGGTTATTTCTTCCCATTTGGGAAGAGAAGAAGATCGAAAAAAAGCGCAGGAACTTGGAGCGAAAGAATTTTTGGTGAGGGGGTTTTACACGCCGAATGAAGTAGTCGAGAAAATTAGAGCCATATTCGAATCAAAAGAATATAAATTAAAATTCAGCGCGACCGAGCTGGATGCTAAAAAAATAATCCAAGATGCGCATTTCAACGAAAACTTTAAATGTTCTAATTGCGGCGCGGAACTTATTTTATTGATAAAACCAGTAAATTTTCAGAATTCTGAATTTACTACCAAGTTTGTTTGTCCCAAATGTGATTTTAAGCAAAAATAATATTTTGCGCCAGGAATTGTTTTTTGTTCGAGCGAAGCGAGCGCGCTTAGTTTTTGGGCGTAAAGGTAAAAGATGAAATTATATAAATAAAAATGATGCAAAGAAATTGGAATGTAAAAAAAAGAAAAGACAGTGCTGGCAGCGAGTTTAAAAATAATCCGCCATCATATAGCGAATCGATTATTTTGCAGTTGCTTGCGAGCAGAGGAATCGTAGGCAACGATGAGGTGGAGAAATTTTTTAAATTCGACTATGATGCGGATATCGGCAATCCTTTCCTTTTTTCTCAAATGGAAAAAGCGGTAAACAGAATCATAAACGCTAAGGAAAAAAACGAAAAAATCGCTATTTTTGGAGATTATGACGCTGATGGAGTGACAGCTTCGGCGCTTATGTTTGAAACTTTCAGCCAGTTAGGTTTTACCCGCGTCATCACCTATATTCCGGACCGTCAGATCGAGGGTTACGGGATGAATCGGGAGGCTTTAAATTTCTTAAAAAAAGAAAAAGTAAATTTAATTGTGACAGTCGATTGTGGAATAACCAATAAAGAGGAAACGGTCTTGGCTCAAAAATTGGGAATAGATATTATTATTACCGATCATCATCATGTTCCGGAAAAATTGCCCGAAGCCGTGGCTATTATTAATCCGCAAATGGAAGATTCCGGCTATGCATTTAAAAACCTGGCTGGAGTCGGGGTGGCCTTTAAATTAGCGCAAGCCTTGTATCAAAAGATGGATCCGGAAAATATTGAAAAGCTCAAATGGTCGCTGGATTTGGTGGCCATCGGCACGGTAGGCGATTGCGTTCCTCTGCTTTCGGAAAATCGGGTTTTAGTGAAATACGGCCTGGTGGTTTTGTCGAAAACCCGGCGAGTCGGACTTTTGGAGATGTTTAAAGTCGGGCGGATTAAAATCGGAGAAAATAATTTTCCCGATACCCGTAAAATAGCTTTTCAGGTAGCTCCGCGAATTAACGCGGCCGGCCGGATGGATCATGCCAATTTTGCCTATAATTTAATTTTGGAAAAAAATCGGGTGAAAGCTTGTGATTTAGCTTTGGAAATTGAAGATAAAAATCAGAAAAGGCAGAAAATAACGTCCGAAATCGTGAGAGAAGTAAGAATTTTAGCGGAGGGGCCTTTCAAGGATAAGGAACTGATTTTTGCCGAAAATGAACATTGGCCCATTGGAGTTTTGGGGCTGGTGGCTGGAAAAATAACAGAGGAATTTCATAAACCGGCGGCTGTTTTTCAAAAACAGCCGGCCGAATTTGTCGGATCGCTCCGCAGCATTCCTCAAATTAATATTATTGAAAAAATAGAAGAATGCGCCGAACTTTTAAAAAAATTCGGAGGGCATTCTCAAGCGGCCGGAGTGACCTTGAAACAGGAAAATTTCCATCTTTTTTGCGAGAAATTTTCCCGGTTAATCGCGCAGGAACTCGGCGGAAAAAAAATTTTTCCGGCCGTGGAAATCGATTTGGAGATCACTTCTCAAGATATAAATTGGGAATTGCTTATGGAAATCAAAAAAATGGAACCTTTCGGCAAAGAGAACGAAGAGCCGGTTTTTCTGGTGAGAAATTTGAAAATCCAGGAAATTAAAATCGTCGGCAACGGCAACAAACATTTGAAAATTTCCATTATGGCGGAAGACTCACCCAAAGTTTTTGATGCCATTGGTTTCGGGATGGGAGAAAAATTTTTCCGGTTAATTAAGTCGGGAGACAAAGTGGATTTAGTGGTTAATCTCAAAGAGGACGAATGGAATGGTAATCGGAAGATTCAATTGCACATAATCGATTTAAGAAAATCGGAAAGTTGATTTTACTTTTATAATCAAGAAAATTTGCTATAATTAAGAATATGGAAAAGAAAAAGATAATTATGTATACCGATGGAGGATCGCGCAATAATCCCG
>Ga0100388_10001002_pt1 | contig 25055 bp, 23 predicted proteins | sample CryGeymeta201512_FD_81536 | JGI IMG/M metagenome (GOLD analysis project Ga0100388, IMG submission 81536) | Groundwater microbial communities from Crystal Geyser aquifers in Utah, USA - Crystal Geyser metaG 2015-12 | ecosystem: Environmental > Aquatic > Deep subsurface > Groundwater | place... | reverse complement strand
GTAAAGTTGTGCCTAACAAGTTATTCCGTTTAAAGTCAACACGTAATTTAGATGTTCGTTAAATTTTTTTAAGTGCTTTCGGGGCGCAGCTATCCCGAAAGAACAAGTTGGTTCTTTGAAACATTGACGATATTTATATATGCCCTATCGGAGGGGAACAGAAGCGGATCCCGCAAATAAGGATGTTATTCCTTTGGGCAGGCTTTTTGTTCTTCTCGTTTTTTGTTCTGCATACTTGATAGAGGCGCAGTTAAATCGAACTGCTGATATCTTCTGCGTTTCAAATGAACTGGTTTAATCCGTTAGTTAATCCGTTAGTTAATCCGTTAGCTAACGGCTGTGAATGACAAATCCGGATTTTTTTCTGTTAAAATGTGTTATTGCGTAATTTCAATAATTAATAAAGGATTTTTATGAAACGCTATTTCATTTTGCTCTGTTTGTTTGCCGGATTATTTTCAGTTCAAATTACCGCACAGGAAAGAAAAGTGGAAACTAAATTCGTTCCACTCGATAAGTTTGACCCGATGCGTAATCCTTTCGATGATTTAATACTTGTCGTTGAAGAAGCCAAACAATCAAATAGAAGAATATTACTTGATGTCGGGGGTGAATGGTGCATTTGGTGTCACAGGTTAGATGAAATAATTGAAAGCAATCAAGATTTAAAAGATTATCTTCACAGCAATTTTGTAGTTTTGAAAATTAACGTTAGTAAAGAAAATAAGAATGAAAAGTTTTTAGAAAAATATCCTGCTGTTGAAGGTTACCCCCACTTATTTGTGCTTGATATGAATGGGCAGTTTCTTCACTCTCAAAATACCGGAGACCTTGAAGCTGGCAAAGGGCACGATAAAAATAAAATTTTAGAGTTTCTAAAAAAATGGAGCGTGAAAAGGGAGGGAGAGAATAAATAATGGAATGTGGGAGTGAGATTGCGAGTGTGAAAAATGGCAATGGGTGAGGGAGAAAAAGTGCTGGGCGTGAGATTTTTTTTCTAAAAAGATTTTTCTTTTTGGAAGTAATAAATAACTGTCATACATTTGGCTAGTTCTTTTAAACAAGTTTATGGTGTCCCGGTTAGAACGGGACAGGATAGGGAAGTCCGGTGAGATACCGGCGCTGACGCGCAACTGTAAGCCTTTTAGGTAAGCCAGGAAACCTGCCGTAAACTATTTTATTAATCTGCCTTCGCGAATAGGGTAAAGATTATAAGATTCATTTCTTATATCCTCATTTTTTTATTCCCGCGAAGACATATCCCTTAGAGAAGATTTTTGATCGTCTTTTATTTTTCATTTTTTGTTTGTATTGCAATAAATTTAAATGCTCAAAGTGTAATTGTTATTGACAGCATTTCAGCTTTACCGGTTGAGAATGTTTATATTGTTAATTACGACAGCAGCATTTCATCGGTGTCGGATAGATACGGCAAAGTCGAGCTATCTCAATTTTCTCTTACAGACAAGTTAATCTTCTCACACTTATCTTATTCAAAAAAATACACGAGTGTTCAAGAAATAGCGAAAACAAAGATTATTTATCTATTACCTGCGAACATTAAAGGCAGTGAAGTTTTGATAACCGCCAACCTGGAGAATAGATATAATCAAACTTTTACCGAAGAAATAAAACTAACTCCCGAGATAAAAGATATTTATTTAAATGCCGGGGATTTATTAAAAAACAAAACTTCTCTAATGATACGGGATTACGGCGGATTTGGCGGAGTAAAAACAGCGTCGGCACGCGGACTAACCAGCGAAAATACGGTAGTTCTTTTCAATGAAGCGAGAATAAATGATCTCCGCACCGGTATGGTTGATCTTTCCGCAATCGGTACTTCAGGCATCAACAAATTATATTTTCAAAAAAATGCCGGGGATGATGTTTATTATCCATCTGCCGGAGGTGTTTTAAAAATTTATACCGGCAAAGAACAAGTTGAAGAAAATATTAATGCCGGAATAAAGTATAGTTCGGATAAGTACCGATCTGTTAGTTTAAATTACAATGGCGGAAACGAAGAATTATTTTATTCAATTGGAATAGAGAGAGCCGTATCATCGAACCATTTTCCATTCATTTTTAATGGGATAAAACTTAAACGCGAAAACGCTCATTTTAATAAAACTTTTTTAAGCAGCGATGTAAAATTTAAAACTGGCGGAATAAAACTCGGTTTATCCGTTAACTACTTTCATTTACAAAGCGGAATTCCCGGATTTGTAGTAACAAATAATTATTCATCTTCGAGAGCCCAAAATTTTAACAATTCCTTTTTAACTATTCTTAATTCGGAAATAATTTTATCCGGGCAGTGGCAGTATCTAAATGTAATAAGTTTTAATACTCAGAATTTAATTATTAATGATCCGGATGGGATTCTTGTATTTGCAGATTCTAAAAAAGACTCGCGTCTAAATGATTTTTCTGTTCAAAATAAGCTCTCATTTTCAAGCGGCGTTTTTAATTCTAATTTGGTTTATTCCATAACTACTGCTGGATTAAACAATATTACTTCGTTTGTTTCGGCAAATGTTTCGCCATCAAAAATAACAAGTTTAAGCCAAACAATTTTCAGCGGGGCAAACTACACACTTATCCAACCGCTAAATACTCCCATCGCTCTAAGATTATCTGGCGGGGTAGGTCTTCAGCATGTAAAGGAAAAATTGCAAAGAGAAAACAATTCAAAAAATGTTTACTACAGAACAGGGATTTCTTTTTCTCACGAAGCTATTCCGCAGATTATTTTTAAGACGCATTATTCTCACGAATATCGTGTCCCTACGTTTAATGAGCGCTATTATTCTAATTTGTTTAATCATTACGATTTAAAACAGGAAGAATATAATAGTTATGACGTCGGGTTTGACGCTGAATTTAAATTGTTTGATGGGTTAAATCTGTCCGCCGTGTACTATAAAATTATGGGCAAAGATAAAATCATCTGGATTCCCACACGGCTTGCGATTCAAACCCCGCGAAATATTTCTGACGTGGAATCTCAAGGCATAGAACTCATTGCGACTCAAAAATTGTTAAATAATAAAATTGAATTAAATATCATTTATAATTACACCGATGCAAAAAACAAAACGCGGCTTTCATCCTCCGACAATGGATTCGATAAGCAGTTGATTTATACTCCTCTTCATAAACTTAACGCCGGTTTTACTTACACTGATGAGAAATATTTCGTTTCGGTGAACGCATCATTTTTAAGTGAACGATTTTATACTGCTGATAATAATCCCCTTTATTCACTCCCTGCGTATATCGTTTTAGATATAAGCGGCGGATTTAATTTTTATTTACTTGGAATTAAGCATCGAATATCGGCGGTTATATACAATTTGTTGGATGAAAACTATTTCGTCATCCAATCATACCCGATGCCGTTGCGAACCTATTTACTTAACTATTCAATGGAGATAAAATGAAAAAAATATTGTTGCTGCTAATTACATCATTGTTATTAGCATCATGTTCGAAGGATAATTCTGTAGAACCAACTGCCCCTGCCACATCAAAAGGAATATTCATCGTTAATGAAGGTTTATTTTCTCAGAACAATGCGTCTTTAACCTATTATGATTTTGAAACCATCAGCGTGTACAATAATGTTTATAGCGGAGCAAACGGTGGAACGCCTCTTGGTGATAACGCAAACAGCATGAGTGTTGTAAACGAGAAAGGATTTATTGCCGTAGATAATTCTAATAAAATAGAAATTATTAATCTCAAGAATTTTAAATCTCTCGGTCAAATAGACCTTGGAGCTGGCGGCAGCCCGAGGGAAATATGGATGAAAGATTCCACTACCGGTTATGTTACGAGTTTGTACACAAATCAGGTAGTAAAATTTAATGCAATTAATAAATCGGTAATAAAAAACATAAGTGTTGGTGATAAACCGGAAGGAATAACCGGCGCTGCGGGAAAATTATTCGTCGCAAATTCTGGTTTTGGCGCCTCAAATTCTGTAAGCGTAATTGATATCGCTTCCGATGCCGTTATTAAAAGTTTAACAGTCGGTTACAACCCTCGAGTAATTGTTAACGGAAACGATGGCAAAATATATGTTGTTTGTACCGGTTCATATACAGACACGACCGTTCTTAGCGGAGTGTATAAAATTGATCCCGCTTCTTTAACGGTTACAGATTCAATAAAGCTGCGGGGATTTCCGGGTGAAGCATGCGAAGTGAAGGGGAATAAATTGTTTGTTGTAAATAGTGAAGGTGTGTATTCAATAAATATGAATTTCGATTCAGCGCCGTCGTTAGTCATCCCTGCTTCTGTCGTAAACAATTTAACAATGGTTGTGTACTCGATAGCTTATGATAAAAATTCAGAAACAATTTACTGCGGAAACCCGAAAGACTTTTTACAAAATGGCGAAGTGGCAGCTTTCAATTTGAGTGGCGAAGAGATTAACAGATTTAATGTAGGTATTAATCCAGGTTCAATAGTTATTTTTAAATGATATTTCTGAAATATTTTGTTAGTTCTTCGTGAAAAAAGCTTGTTAGAGGTTGGCGGGAGAAATCAATCAATTACATGGATTTTTATTTCATGTAAACGGTTCTTCATCAACTTATAATTATTTAGAATTTACAATAAATTTTCTTTACAGTGTGATTAAAAAAAAATTCTGTTATATTTGATAAAAGTTTTTAAGAAAAATAGCTGAGTCTGGTCTAAAAAGATATTTCCCGTCATTGCGAGGAACGGAGTGACGAAGCAATCTTTTGATTTTGCGCTAAATTCGGCAGATTGCTTCTCCCGCAATGCGGGATCGCAATGACATTATTCAATAGAACCTTTTTATAGTAGACTCATAACTTGATACGAAATTAAAATTATTATAAAGTAACCCGAAAGGAGAAATAATGAATTCAAATACTTTTAACCCGCGTTTTTGGGTTTTAACCGGAATGATTATAGCGGCGGCTTTTTTCCGTTTTCTTCCTCATCCGCCTAATTTTGTTCCAATTGCTGCTATGGCGTTGTTCGGAGGAGCGTATTTCAGTAATAAAAAATTGGCTTTCCTTGTCCCTTTTGCGGCAATGATCATAAGTGATATGGTAATCGGATTTCACTCAGTAATGTGGGCTGTTTATTTAAGTTTTGCATTAATCGTTGTAATTGGAATGTCGGTTAGGCGTAACAAAAAAGCAGGTTCAATAATCCTTGCTTCCGTTTCTGCTTCCGTTTCGTTTTTTGTGATTACGAATTTTGCTCATTGGTTAATCGACCCAATATATGCAAAGACGGGGAGCGGATTAGCAGCTTGTTACATTGCTGCTGTTCCATTTTTCCATTATACATTGCTCGGCGATCTTTTCTTTGTCGGCGTAATGTTCGGAGCTTACGAATTAGTAAAAATAAAATTCCCTGTTTTACAAGAAGTAAAAGCTTAATTATTTTGATAGAAAAACGGCAGGTGTAGTGCTTGCTGTTTTTTTATCTCCCATCTGAAAATAGGTTTAAGTGGCAATGAATAGATACGCTGTTATCACTGTCAGAATGAAATTTCCTTGAAAGCAACTTTTTTCAATAGCAGCACAAACCTTCGATTTACCACTTCACCCGCTATTGCTTATACACGCTGTTACTGCCCGGTGTTAGTTCCCCGATTTTCTTCTATTGTCTTCTTTACAAAGCATTTGGCAGTTTCCCGCACTTGTCTTTCCTCCTTCGCGCCAAGGTGTTATATGGTCGGCTTCCATTCCGTCTATTTCAAAATGTTCCTTGCATACTACACAAATTCCTTTCTGTCTTTCGTAGGCTTCTCGTTTTTGATTAGGACTGAAAGCACGAATATTCAAATGTTTTTCCTTGTGAGTTAAAACGTAAGTGTAAATTCCTTTTTTACTTCCTACATCTTCATCTTCCATTAGTTTAGCAATTTCTTCTTCAAGTTTCTTTGAGTCAAATTTTTGGTTTTTAAACTCATTGTTTAGAAATCCCCAATCTATTCCTTTCATTTCTCTACGATACTTTGGAAAAACTGTCTTTACCCAATTAATCACACTTTGGAAATAGAGCCATATTTCGTTTGCGTTAGGTTCGTGCTGGTTTTCTGCCATATAATGCTCAATGGCATCATTGCTTATCCACTTAATTGTGGTTTCTAAATAGTCTTGTCTTATAGCAGAACCATTTAGATAATCCCCACCCAATTCGTATGTAGCACAACCGTTTTTACTGAAATATCTTTTTGCATCTGAAACCCACGGACCTGAATAAACAGCGTTTCTTAATTCTTGGTCAGTTAGTTTTTCTCCTGCTATGTTAATTGTCTTAAACCATTCCAACTTTTCGCTATCTGCTCCACTACACAAATAAATCATTAGTTTGTAGTTAAGGATTTGTTCTCTTTCATCATTTTGTAAATTGTGAAAGTATCTGTTGTTGAAAGCAAAATCTCCGTCAACAAATTGACAAAGCGAAATTGTACGTTGCTGTCCGTCAACAACTTCAAAATTTCCGTCTTCACGAACAGCCCAATACATTACATTAAGAGGAAATTCTTTTGTTATGGTGTCAATTACGGCATCCCTTTGTTTGTCTTTATAGATAAATTCTCTTTGGTAGGGTGGTCGAATATCCAACTTACCGCCAAAACCAATTACGCCACCTTCTTGATTATCTTCATATCCGCTTGTCAATTCACTGACTCTAATTTCTTTAAGTTCTATGTTCATAATCTTTTGTTCCTTATAAAAACTCTTGCATAAGTGTTTCTGCAATTTATTAACGGACGAGCATCTTTATCACCCCAAAATGGAATACCAACAATATCAGGGTCATATCCTGCTGAAGCTGACATACCTAAAATATCAAATTGGTCTGGGTTATGCTTATCTAAAAATGTAATTGGTACACCCATAACACCATTAAAATCAACTGGAATATCCTTTGTCTTATCTACATTTATTGCATTGTAATTGTCGTAAAACGGATAATCTTCTTCGTTATATTTTTGATAAAGTATTAAATCTTCGTGTCGTTTAGCTATATCCATATTAGTAAACCAAACAGCTTGTGCTCTACCTTTAATTACTCCGTCAACTATTTTATAGCCACTTCCTTCTTTTTTTGTTGCAACCAATTCCTTCGCAAAATCTTCTGGAACATCAAACAACAGATCAGTGCTCATTGGTGTGTTTCCAACCCACATTTTATTTTCCTTAATCCACCTGAATATTTCTTTGTAGGTAATTGCATTTTTGTTGCCTATTATCACAAATTTTTTTTCGTACTCCATTAATTGGGTAACGTATTCACGAAATAGTGAAAATGGTGGATTTGTGACAACAATATCTGCTTGTTTTAAAAGTTCAATACTTTCTTTACTATGGAAGTCTCCATCTCCTTTTAAAGGGTTTATTCCAATTTCATCTTGGTCAGGTTCAAAGTTTCCATTCTTGTCCCCGTCATATTCCAAATAAATAGCTTGTTCAGAATCGTTTTGGCTGTATAAGTCCATTTCTTGGCTTTTGAAACAAGTAGTGATAAATTTTTTCAAGCCTAATTTTTCATAGTTGTAAGAGAAATAATGGAAGAAATTACTAACTCTTGGGTCGTCGCAATTACAGTAAACAGTCTTATCTCTGAAATGCTTTTTATAATGTTTTAATTCTTTCTCAATATCGGAGAGTTGAGTATAGAACTCATCCTGCTTTGATTTCTTAGCTTTATGTAAGTTTTTGTTATGTGTATTTTCAGTCATTCAGTCCTGTTTCTTTATTAGTCGTAAATTTATTATTTCCAAATCGGTTTTTCTATCGCTACGGTCTTTTTACACTTGGCGGTAACTCAATGATAGATGAAAAAATTAGCCTTCGGTTTTAGAAAAATATTTATGGTTTTCTAAATCTTTTTCCTCTTGCATAAGCAAAGTTAATAATATTTGTAAGCGCTTCAATGTAAGAGATGCCTGCCGCTTCTGCCGAACGCATAAAGCCCATATCTTCAGTTAGATCAGGATTTGGATTGACTTCCAAAACATAAAGTTCGTTCTCTTTATCGAGCCTCATATCAATCCGAGCGTAATCCCTGCAGCCCATTTCTTTAAATGCAGCTAATGCTATGTTTTTTGCTTTGTTTTCTATCCATCCCGGAAGCTGTGCCGGACAAATCGGGATAGTTTTATGATAAGCTTCATGAAGAGGATCCCATTTAGCCTGATAACTTACAATATTATGGAGATGATCGGGCATACTCGAAAAATCAATTTCGCTTAATGGGAGAGCGAAAGGATTTATATCGCCTATTACTGCTACATTTAATTCCCTTCCCTCAATGAACTCTTCCACAAGCGCAGGCTGCGAAAAATAGCTTAGGACATAATCAACTCTCGCAAGCAATTCTTTATGATTAAAAACTATCGAATCGTTTTCAATTCCAACACTTGCATCTTCAAAAGCCGGTTTGATCATTAGCGGGTATCGAAGACGATGCACGTAGCGTGATTTTTGTTTTTTAATTAAAATAAAACGGGGCGATTTTATACCGCATGCTCCCAATATTCTTTTTGTTAAAACTTTACTCTGGCAGTTGACGAGCGCTGTTGGTGAGGCTCCTGTATAAGGAATACGCATTAGCTCAAACAATCCCACAATATTCATTTCTAAACGGGGGTTTTCATTGTAAATTTCAATAAAATTAAAAATCACATCCGGCGGATTATTTTTGATTTCATCGATTAGAATGTGAATATTGTCGAGAATATTTAGCGTTTTAGCTTCAAATTCTACTTTTGATAATTTTTTTGCCATCACTTCATATTCCTCCATCGGACTTAATTGCTCGACTTCGAAATAAGGAATAAATTCTATTTGATCTTTTGATTCTTGGGAGAATTTATGATATAATTCAGGTGAAGGTTCGTTATACGCAAGTAATACTTTTTTTTTCTTATTTTTCATAACTCCAAAATAAGAAAAAATTTTCATCGGATAAAGAATTCAGATGATTTCTAACAATTGTTTACTTAAATTGACAAACAAAAAATATAGCGGAATATGAGTTTTTATCCACAGCCCTATAAATATCAATGCGGTCCTTTTGCTCTTAAATATGGATTAGTCATGCTTGGCTTGTTTGAAAATGAAAGAGAAATAGGAAAGAAAGCCGGCAGTTCTTGGTGGTACGGCACAGACGAAATCGGTTTAGCTAAAGCAGCCAGGAGCTATAAATGCAGTATGAAATATTTCAGAAGAGAAGTTCCGGCTGAAGCGGTTAAAGCACTAAATCATAATCTTAAAAAAGGCGTCCCTTGCATTTTGAGCGTCGATAATTGGGAACATTGGTTGACCGTTATAAACGAACAAAAAGGGAAGTATATTGTTGTTGACAGCGGGCTTGATAAAGTAATTGTAATTTATTCTGCCAAACAACTTCTCAAAAGGTGGAAATTTGTTGAAGATGAAAGTGGCGAAATAAGCTACGACGGATATGCACTAACTCCAAAATTTAAAGTAATAACTAAAGCAAACCTTACTCTTGAAAAAGCAAGGTTCGTTATGAGAGAAAGAAACAGATTACTGGCGGAGAAATGGGACACATATTTTAATGATTTGATAAATATTTGCAGACCCCGCGTCCCGCAATCAAAAAAAGTTGTTTCCTTTGCCGAGTTTTTAAGACGACACGAAAAACTCATAGTAACCGAAGTGGCTAACTGGCATGGCACACCAACCTTTAAAGAATTAGATCGAATTTTAAAGAACCTGCAATTTGTGGCAGAGGTATATGATCTTGTGATTTACTTTGAAGATCAGAAAAAAGCTCTCGTTGATTTGGCTTCAATCTTAATGATGTATGCATGCGGTAAATATGGCATGGAACCAATTTACTAATGAGGTTAAAATGAAAAAAGTATTTAGGCGTTTTGAAAAAAAATTGAAGAGGGACAGCACAGCTCTTCTTGTGATAGATTTGCAGGAGAAGATAATGCCTGTCATTATTAATTCTGACAGAGTGATTGATAAATCGGTAAGGCTTATTCAGGGATTTAAAGTTTTAAATCTTCCAATTTTTTATACCGAACAATATCCGAGAGGATTGGGTTCTACACACGAATCCGTTAAAAAAGAACTTGAAGGATTGACGCCGATTAATAAAATGTCGTTTAGCTGTTTCGGTGCTGACGACCTATTCATCCGTCTAGAAGATAATAATATTACAAGTGTTGTGATTGTCGGTGTAGAGTCTCATGTTTGTGTCCTTCAAACTGTGCTGGATCTTCTTGAAAATGGTTTTCAAGTTAATGTAGCCGCAGATGCAGTATCTTCAAGAACAGAATTAGATTATATGGTTGCTCTTGATAGAATGAGACAGCATGGAGCAGAAGTAACAACTGTCGAATCAATCCTATTCGAGCTTCTTGAAGTTTGCGGTACGGCTGAATTTAAATCAATTTCGAAAATTGTTAGATAGGTTAAATGAAAAAAACGATTGTATTTTTATGTTTTGCACTATTTCTTGTTGGCTGTGAAAAACAAGAAGATGAACAAAAAGTTTTAACAGAAAATCCAAATAATATTTCGATATCTCAAAATACCGAGATCAAGACAGCGCCCGAAGAGAATATTGAAATTAGAATTCCTACTGCCCTGTGCAAAACTTGCGAAAAAACTCTCAATTCTGCGCTTTCCAAAGTTGAAGGCGTTATTACTCAAGATGTCGATATTTACAATAAAATCGTTAATATAAAATATCTTTCCTCAGTCACGAGTCCGGGAAAAATTAGAGAAGCTATAAGCAAAGCTGGTTATGATGCTGACGAAATAAAAAGAAATGAACGGGCATATCAAAATCTTCCCGAATGTTGCAAAGACGACGAATAAGAAGATGAATAGGAAATTATATCGGTTTGATGAGAAATTTTTTTTAAAACGGAAAAAATGACATCATAGCGAAGTAGTTTTTACATCGAATAATGTTTTCCTTCAAAATATAGCCTTTTAATCGTTTATTTGTGTGGCACTACAATTGATAAAATACTCAAAAAGTAATGATATCAGTTAACAGACTTATGTGTCTATGAAGGATAAAATGAATAAAATATCTTCGTCGGTTAAGATTTCGATATCGGAAATATTAAAATCATTTTTCACGAGTAAACAGGCAGAGCAATTCTATTTGTATAATAGAAAAAATTTGCAGCTCGATTCAGAAGTAAACGGACAGCTAAAAAATCAAACGGTGACCAACGAATATTTAAACCGGACACAAATTGATTTTTTAGTTACATTCGCTGAAGAGAATATTTCGGCAGAGAATTATCTTAATTTACTTCTTTATTTGAGTAAGTACGTCACATTAAACGGCGAATTTACTTTAGCTGAAAGGTTATTGGAACTTGTTGTAAAATACTGTCACAACAAATCTTTGTTTAATAATTTTAAAGCAAATGCTTTGCTCGGCTTGTCGGAAGTGCATAGCAGACAGGCTAATTGGTATAAAAGTTTTTCAACGGCAACTCAAGCAAATAAGATTTTTACATCGGAGAAAGATTTAAAAGGAGTTGTAAAGTGCGAAAATTTAATTGGAACCAATTACGGCGATCGCGGCAACCTGAAAAAAGCTGTTAAGCATTTTGAAAAATGTATCAACCTGCTTGAAGGACAGACAGATTTAGAACTTCGGGGACGAATAGAAATTAACCTTGGGATTATCAATAATATACTTGGAAAATTTGATATAGCTTTAGCTAATTTCAATAGAGCTTTGATATCATATCAAAGACTACAAAATCACCACAGAATTGCAGAGGTAAGACATAACCTCGGAATGACTTGCTACAAAAAAGGTGAATTGGAAGAAGCAATTGCAGAATTTGATCAATCAATCGCTCTATCATTAAAAGTGAATTATGCCCAGCTTTTAGGAATTTCATATATCGGGAAAGCATTTGTTTATATAGCTTTAGATGACATTGTTATGGCAGATTCTTTTTCGAACAAAGCTATGGAATTATCACTGAAACTTAACGACATGCTTTCAATTGCAGAAGTTTATAGGTTAAAAGGTTTAATTCAAAAAAAGCTTCAAAACTTTGTTCTCGCCAAAAGTTATCTTCTTACTTCTTTAAGAATGAACAGGGAATTACAAAATAAAATGAATGAAGCAGAAACTCTTTCAGAACTTGGAATTCTAGCAAATGAAAATAAAAATGCAGCAGAAGCGAAAAACTATTTTGATAAGGCGCTTCTCTATTTTCAATCAATTAAAGCAGATCACGAAGTATCGAAGATAACAATGAGGTTATCCGAGTGTCACTAAATTTTAAACTAAAGGATAATTACCTTCTGCCACAGAAAGACTTACCCGTAGCATGTAAAATTTACTTACGGAACTAATGCAGCAAGGATTTTTTTGAAAAATTCTAAGTTTATTACTGGCACAATGATTGTAAAGTTAATAACAAGATTATTTAATATCTGGAGTAAAAAATGAAAAACATAATTGCACTTTTGTTACTTACCGGCGTATTGCTTACCGGTTGTTTACCTGATTCATCCATCACCGGGCCCGAGGATACGCAAAAACAGTTGTCTTGGGTTGAAACTCAGCAAATTAGCTCTCTTTCTGTTGAACAAAACTTTTTCGCTTTTAATATAATAAATGGCGCAAATGGCGGTGAAGTATTGATGAATGAAAATTATAGTTCACCCCAAGGTTCGGTATCAATATACGCTAAATTAACAATTCCGGAGAATTCCTTTTTCGGTGTGAAGTTTATCAGATACGTATTAAATGACAGAAGCGCTTCGGTTACATTTGGACCCCACATGACGTTTTTGCAAGATTTGAGATTTGATATGCGAATTGAAGGATTAGATTTATCTCAGATTAATGACCCTTCGGCTATTACCTTCGCATATTTAGACGGCGGAAATAATATTGTTCCATGTGAGTATGAGTCAATTACAGTGGATGTTGTAAATGGTGCCATTGAAGTTATCGGGGCAAAGGTTGACCATTTTTCCAGATATGGTTTCGCAAAATAAAATTTAATATTTGTGTGTGTTTCTATGGCTGCTCTAACCGGCAGCCTTTTTTTTAACTAAAATTTTATAAGTCTGACAAAAATGAAGCAGGTTAGGCGCAGTTAATTTAATGGTTAAGAAATTATTATTAAAATATTTTCGGAATACCGGTTAAACACTTCCTTTTAATCTGATTTTTTTTTAAGTTTGATATGGTTCGTTCAAGAGGTCTACCCCTACCTCTTGATGGTAAAAGAATCAAGAGCCCCAGACACCCCCTGTCCGGGGCTTTTACTTTCAGATTGACATTTTTTCCCTTATAGTTCCCGAATGAAATTTATTTAATAAGTCACCTTACGCAGATATTGTAGTACGAAGTGAAAGCTTCGTAAAAATTATTTAATTTATCGATTCCGAAAGCTATCGGAATCGATTTACATCCGATTAACTGTGTCTTGAGTAAGGTGAGTTGCTTCAATAATTTTGATCATGTAACACCAGGATAAAGCAACACATAGAATTATTTTGATTTTCTCAGCTCCTAATCGTTAACAATTGAAGGCGCAGTTCTCAACTTAATTTGACTTTCTTTCTAACTGTCTTTACATTTATTAAAACAATGTCGATTAAATATTCAAGGCGTAAAAACAGACTATGAAAATTACATTATATATTGCGGCAAGTTTAGATGGCTATATTGCGCGTAGTAACGGTGAACTTGACTTGCTGTCAATTGTTGAAAAAAAGGACGAGGATTACGGGTACAAAAAATTTTATGATTCGGTTGATTCTATTGTTATGGGGAGAAAGACGTATGACTTTTGTAAAGACTTACAAGAATGGCCTTACGAAGGGAAAGATGTTTTTGTTTTTACAAACCGACAATTATCTCCAAATAAGAAAGATATTTTTTTTGTGAAAGTCGGCGTGCGGGAATTTGTTGAAGAATTAGATAATAGGGGGTTAAACCATTTATGGCTTGTGGGCGGTGGAGAATTAGTCCGTTTATTTGTCAACTATAATTTAATAGATGAATATATTATCTCTCTATTACCAATATTCCTCGGAGAAGGCACTCCGTTATTTCCGGCGCCATTCAAAGAGCAAAAAATAAAATTAATGTCACTTAAAGCTTATGACACCGGACTCGTTCAGTTGATTTATCAGAAAATAAAAAATTAGTTTTTAAGATTGTTAAAATTTATAAAATCTTATCAAGCGGAATACGTTTTATTTCTTTCAAATGTTTGAACTGAGAAGGTGAAAAACCTGTTGTCTTTTTAAATTGATTTGAAAGATGCTGAACACTGCTGTACCCGAGTCTGTAAGATATTTCACTTAATGTCAATTCATCGTAAACGAGCAATTCTTTTACTTTCTCAACCTTCATATTGATTATATGCTTTTCAATTGTTATCCCTTCACTTGAAGAAAAAAGTGAACTTAGATAGTGATAACTTATGCCGAGTTTATTCGATAGGTATTTGGAAGAACTGATTTTCAGCAGTTCAACTTTCTCTTTTTGATAGACTATTTCAATTATGGCGATCTTAATTTTTTCAATAATTTTTGCCTGTCTATCATCAAGTAGTTCAAATCCATTGTTTAATAGTACTTCATTGATTCTCTGTTTATCAATATCCCCGTTTACATTAGCTTCGCCAAGTGTAACGTGATTAACCTGTAATCCTAACTTTTCAAGTTCTTCCCTTACAACTTTTACGCAGCGGCTGCACACCATGTTTTTGATGCGAATTGTTTTATTTGTCATCATAAAATAGTTTGTTATTCATTCGGAAAATATATAAAAAAATTTTACTTTAAACCCTAATTAAAAAATTGTAATTAAATGTACATTTAAAAGAGAATTATATGAAAACTAAACTCATGTTTTTTTTATTGGTTTTATTCCTCACTCCTCTAACTGCTCAGCAGAAAAAACCATTTTCAATAGATGACCTATACAGAATAAAAAATGTCGGTTCACCCGTTTTATCGCCCACAGGAAATTTGGTGTTGTTTACGGTTGGCGAGTCAAATTTAAAAGAAGGTAAAACGAACACAGATATTTATATAATGAAGAGTGATGGATCTGGCATTAAAAATCTTACCAGTTCCGATAAAAATGAATATGCACCTTTTTGGTCAACCTCTGACGATAAATTTTACTTTACGCAGGAAAGTCAAATATATCAATACGATATCGACGAAGAAGAGGGGACGAAAGTGACAGACTTTTATACCGGCATAGAAAATCCTTTGCTTTCAAAGGACGGAAAATTTTTCATTTTCTCTTCTGAAATTTATCCCGAATGTGGAGCAGACAATTCATGTAATGAAAAGATAAGCAAGTCCTCTGCCGATGGTCCTATGCAGGCGTATATTGCCGATAAACTTTTATTCAGACATTGGACTTCTTATAAAGAAGAAAAAGAACCAGCGTTGTTTTTATATAACATCGAAAAAAACGAAGTTAAAAAAATTGTCGAAAGCAACTGGTTTGCATCTGCATATATGCTGGGTGGAGATGTTAAGTTTGATGTATCACCGGACGGTTCAGAAATCTGCTTTATGAAAAACCCGGAGAAAAATATTGAAGCGTCAACAAATGCTGATTTGTTTTTAATCGATATAAACGGCACTAACACTCCCGAAAATATAACCGCACAAAATAAAGCATGGGACGGCTATCCCGCGTATTCACCCGACGGAAAATATATCGCCTATAAAGTGCAAAGGCAGATTAATTATGAAGCGGACAGATACCGTATCGCTGTTTATGACAGAGGTTCGAAAACATCTAAAATATTGACTGAAAATTTTGATTATACGATTAACGATATTTCTTGGAGTGATGATTCCAAAAGCGTTTATTTTACTGCTGATTTTGAAGGTTATACTCCGATTTATAATGTAAGCATAAATGGCGGCACGATTGAACAGGTTACATCCAAGCGTTCAATTTTTGGTTATAAAATACTACCTGAAAATGAAATAATATATTTAGCCCGGTCGATTGATAAACCCGGCGAAATTTATAAATGGAAATTGAAAGATTATTCGGAAAAACAGGTAACCTTTTTTAATAAAGAACTTCTTGATAAAGTTGATATACGTCCCTCTGAACAGCTTTGGGTTGAAGGCGCCGACGGTAAAAAAGTTCATTTGTTTTTAGTAAAGCCGCACAACTTTGACGCAAGTAAAAAATATCCGGTTATTATTAATGTTCATGGCGGTCCGCAAAGCCAATGGATGGATTCCTTCAGAGGCGATTGGCAGGTATATCCCGGTGCAGGTTACGTTGTTGCCTTTCCAAATCCGCACGGTTCAACGGGATATGGTTCCGCTTACACAGAAGCAATTTCCGGCGACTGGGGAGGCAAAGTGTATGAAGATTTAATGAAAGTAACAGATGCGCTTGAAAAACTTCCTTATGTAGATAAAGAGAATATTGGTGCAATGGGCTGGTCATTCGGAGGATATATGATGAACTGGTTTCAGGCAAAAACAAAAAGATTTAAATGCCTTGCTTCGATGATGGGAATATATGACCTAAAATCTATGTGGGGCGCAACGGAAGAATTATGGTTCGTCAATTGGGATTTAAAGGGTCAGCCATGGAACTCAGATTCGTATGATAAATATTCCCCTTCAAATTATTCGGAGAATTTTTCAACACCAACTCTTATAATAACAGGCGAAAGAGACTATCGTGTCCCTTACACTCAAAGCGTTCAGTACTTTACTGCTCTGCAGACGCTTAGCATTGATTCACGTTTAATTATTTTTAAAAATGATGGTCATTGGCCTAATGGTATTAAATCGATGCCGCTCTATTACAACGCGCATCTTGAATGGTTTCATAAATATCTTGGAGGCGGTGAAGCGCCTTATGATTCGCGGGAGTTAATTAAGAACATTGCGTTTGGAGAATAAAATTTTCAACTAAAGTTATTGTCGCGCATGCTGGAAAATTTTAACTTATGCATCGGCGCAACTTCATTATCCGAATAATAGCTGTAAATATTAAAATTAGTTTCTTCCTCATATTTCCGTTTTGAAAATTTAGAGGTTTGTTCCGATTGTTGACGATAACCGTTCTGAACTTTTGAATAAGCGGAATTATTATTTAATACTTTAAATCTTGAAACAGGCATAACTCTTTGAGCAAGCGGCGCAGCTTCTTCGTAATATTTTTTTTGAGTAATTACGGGAGAAACATTCTCGAAAGAAGGTTGTGCAATTGGCGTAACGGCAGGTTCGTCGGTTACAAATATTTTTGGGCGACTTTTAGCCCTAAAGAATAAGTATGAAATAGATATAATTATTACAGCTACCAATGCAAATATTTTTAAAGACGTTATGATTATTTCAAGCAAATCCATTTTAAATCCATAATTTTTTATATATAATATCCCAATAATTGTACCAGAAAAAAAGACTTCATTTTAACGATTTAAGCGACTATTTTTGCTCCCGAAATGAGACGGCATATCATTTTGAGATTTTTCAAATCTAAGCGATCTCGATTTTTTTTACAAAATCAAAAATTTGATTTTACAATAAATGTTTTATAATTTATTTCGTTGTTTTTCAATGACTTAGAATTTTTAACTTTAGGAGACGTGATCATGACAAAGGCAGATATTGTTGACAAAGTTGCTGCGGGAACCGGTTTGACAAAACTGGAAACCGAAGCAATAATTGAAGGATTCTTTATGACAGTAATAGAATCTCTTAAAGAGGGAAAAGGGATTGAAATTCGTGGTTTCGGTAGTTACAAAGTGAAGAAGAAAAATGCCCGACAGGCGCGAAATCCTAAAACAGGCGAACAGGTTTTTGTGCCGGAACATTATATGCCGACATTTAAATTTTCAAAGGATTTTAAAGAAATAGTTAATCTTGGAATGAAAGAAAAAGAAAACCAATAAAAGTATATAAAATAAAATGAAATATTTTTGTCCAAACTGTGGAACTGAATTAGAACAGAAGTATAACTTTTGTCCTTCATGTGGATTTAATTTACAAAATATAAATTTTCAAAATTCTGATATTCCCGGGCAGCAAATTGAAGAAAATATAATTATTTGTGATTCTTGCGGAGAAGAAAATCCGGCGGATAATTCTGTTTGCCAGGGATGCGGAATTAAACTATCCGGTAAAGAAGAAACAAGAAAAAGAATTATTCCATCTGCATCTTCATATACAAAAAAACCTGTTTATAATAAAACTAAAAATCAAAAAGTGAATAAACAAAAGCAGGCAAAACAACCGGTGAATTTTGGTAATAAAACTGACGGTAAAAATCTTGATATTAATAGAACATTGATAATTTTAGGTGGAATGCTTCTACTCGCCTTAGCAATATTATTTCTTGCCGGTGTATTTGATTCACCTGTAACGACAAATACTAATGTGACTAATGATGTTCCGCAAAATCAAAATTCGGGTGTTGACTTAGCACGATTGCAAGAGATCAATCAACTTGAAGAGCAAACTAAAAATAATCCAACAGATTATAAAGCAGTTTTACAACTCGCTCATTTAAAAAATGATTCCGGTTTATACGAACAGGCAATTGCAACTTATAAAAAATATTTAGAAAAAAACCCTTCTGATGCTGATGCGCGTATTGATATGGGCGTGTGTTATTATAATCTTGGCAATTACCCTTCGGCTATCACCGAAATGGAAGAGGCATTAGAATTTAAATCTGACCATCAGATTGGGCATTTGAACTTAGGAATTGTTAACTTAGCAGCAGGAAATGAAGAAGTTTCTAAAAACTGGCTAAAAAAAGCCGTTGCACTAAATCCTTTATCGGATGTAGGTAAACGAGCAAAAGAATTATTAGAATCACATTAATACGGAGGACATAGATGCCTTGTGGTAAAAAGCGCAAACGTCATAAAATGGCAACTCACAAGAGGAAAAAAAGATTAAGAAAAAATAGACATAAGAAAAAAATAAGATAGTCTAATTTAATTTCAATTCTTTTGAAGAATGAATGGTGGATACTATTTGGGTGTTTGCCATTTTTCTTTTTCAAGCCACCTTAGCTTAGCTGGTAGAGCAACGCATTCGTAATGCGTAGGTCGCCGGTTCGACTCCGGCAGGTGGCTCTTCCTTTAAATCAGTCTTAACCTTTCCATCTCACCAAAGAAAGAAAAGCCTTTTTCTATTCTCATGGTTACATTAAGGACTTCGTTAATATTTTTCTCCCTGCTTTATGAATATGCTTGGAAAATTATTTGACTCAAATTTATGAAAGGCTTACCATTCCTAATGATTTGTGAGAACTAATTTAGAGAATGTAATCAATCAGACGATATCTTTGCCAACTTTAAATTCATTTAGACGATTCATCATTTTTACTCCCCATTTTAATCCACTTTGTATTTTGAATATAAAAAATAGCGCCATTACGTTTATTGTTAAAAAATAATGGGGGATTTAGCATTTTTAAAGAAAAAAATCTTGACATTAGTAGAAAAAATGTTTTATTTTGGAGAGTAGTGGGGAAAAGTGGTGATAAATAATAATTAACGAGAAGAAAGAATTGTTTAGAGGTCAATTTTTACATACAGTAGATGCAAAAGGAAGAGTGAGCATTCCTTCTAAAATGCGAAAGTATATTTTGCCAGAGGCGAATAATACCTTCGTGATGGTGAAGGGAACTGTAAATTGTATTGATGTATATCCGCTTGACCGCTGGTTAGAGTTCGAAAATAAAATGTTGGGCTTTAACATGTACGAACCGGATAAAGCTCGTTTTATAAGAACCATATCTCAAGATTTAGCTGAAGATACCTGGGATGCACAATCAAGAATTCTTATACCTCAAAAACTCCTCAAGCATGCCCAAATTGAAAAAGAAGTGATTATACTCGGCGCTTTAAAAAAGATAGAATTATGGAATCCGCAGGTTTATGAAAATTATATAAACCTGTCACCGGAAACTTTTGAACAAATTGCTGCAAAAGTAATGGCGGGCTGATGGATAATCATCATACTCCCGTTTTGTATAACGAATCTTTGGAATATTTAATAACCGATCTCTCGGGAATTTACTTTGACGGAACACTCGGATTTGGCGGGCATTCGTCAGGTATTCTTTCGAAATTAAATAAGAATGGTTTATTAATCGCTACCGACGTTGATAAAGATGCTTTCGGTTATACGAAGAAAAAATTTGAAGAAGACAAGCGCGCCAAACTTTATAACTTTAATTTTTCTCAAATTGACATCATGGCAAAAATTGAATCGGTTGAGAAATTTACAGGAATATTTGCCGACCTCGGTGTTTCATCTTTTCAATTAGATAATCCGGAGTCGGGTTTCACTTATAGACAAGATGCTAAATTAGATTTACGAATGGATAAAACAAGAGTAGTAAGCGCAGCAGATATATTAAATTCTTTTTCCGAAGAAAATGTAGCTAACATAATTTTTAATTACGGCGAAGAAAAAAACTCCCGACAAATTGCAAGAAAAATTTGTGAATATAGAGGAGCCCGACAAATAACCACTACAGGTGAACTTGTTAATATTATAAAAGAAATAACACCGCAAAAATATTGGAATAAAACATTATCAAGAGTGTTTCAGGCGCTTCGAATTTATGTTAATGACGAACTTGAAACCTTGAAAAATTTTTTAAACAAAGCAGTTGATTTACTTGATAACAACGGCAGGTTAGTAATTTTAACTTATCATTCTCTGGAAGACAGAATTGTAAAAGAAAAAATGAAGTACGAAGTTTTAAGTTGTATTTGTCCAAAAGAATATCCCGTCTGCAGATGCGATAAGAAACAAAGATTAAAAATTTTAACTAAAAAACCATTGTTGCCTTCGAATGAAGAGATCGAGATTAATTTTAGAGCAAGGAGTGCAAAACTACGAGCAGCCGAACGCGTATGAAAAAAAGTGCTAAGCCGTTGATTATGTATGCTCTTTTTTTAATTGTCACCGGTACTGTTCTGGTTCTTGGGTTTGTAGGTATTAAAATAGAAAATGAAGTTCTCACAAAACAAAAACTCTCGGCTGAAGAGAAAATAAATTCACTTAAGAACGAACGTATTAACTTAATTGCTGAATATCAAAACTACTCTTCGGAGGAACGGGTGCTTGAAATTGCAATGCAGAAGTTAAATATGATTAGACCTACGGAACCGGCGGAAATAAAATTTGCGAATAAAGAAAAGATTGAGATGATCAATAAAATTCTTTCGGAAAAATATGAATAACGGCAGAGTGCTTTTAATATCTGTATTCGTTGTTCTGTTTTTCTTTGTGCTTGTATTTAAACTTTTTAATGTGCAAATATTAGAGCATGAAGAATACACTTACAAGGCACAGCGCCAGCAGATGTCTACTGAAAAAATACGTCCCGAAAGAGGTTTGATTTTTGATCGAAATAATCTTCTCCTTGTTTACAATAAGAACGACGTTTCCTTCTATGTTGATATTAGAATGGCTGAAAAAAACAGAAAATATAAACCCAAGGAAAAAATAGCTGAAAAATTTTCGGAAGTATTTGGAAAAAGTAAAAGCCATTATTTGAATTTGATGCAGACTTCAAAGAAGCATATTTGTTTAGAAGAAAAAGTCTCAAGTGAAAAAACTCTTTTATTAAAAAACTTTAGAGTTGCCGGGTTATATGCTGTCGACGACCCAACGCGTGTCTACCCCTACAATAATCTAACCTCTCATATTCTTGGATATGTGAACACAGAATACGCCGGCACCAATGGAATAGAAAGAGTATACGATAAACTGCTCAAGGGCGAGGAAGGAATTCGGCTTGTTGAAAAAAACGCTCTCGGCGAAACGATTATTGTTGCCGAAAAAGATACAAAACCTGCATTACCCGGAGATAATCTTTATTTAACAATTAACAAATCATATCAATCTGTTCTGGAAGAAGAACTTGATAGCGGTTTAAACTATTACGGCGGCACATCTGCTGTTGGAATTATTATGGACCCCAATACAGGGGAAATTTTAGCCCTTGCAAACAAAAAAGATTTTGATCCCAATTTGTATTGGCAATCAAATGATGAAAACAGACGCAACAGATCTGTGACAGATACATACGAACCAGGCTCTACATTTAAGTCAATTACAATAGCCTCATTGTTAGACCAAAATCTTTGCAGACTTGACGAGACTTTAAATGTTGAAAACGGGAGATTCAAATTCAAGAATGTTTATATCCGTGATACACACAACAGAGACAGGTTATCTGTGAAGGATATTATAGTTGAATCCAGTAATATTGGCATTTCGAAACTTGTGCAGCGTATTGATAACGAAACATATTATAAGTATGTAAGAGGATTTGGATTTGGCAATTATACAGCTTCAAAACTTCCGGGTGAAGCTAATGGAACTTTAAAAAAACCAAATGACTGGACTTCATTAACTAAAACCTTCATTTCTTTCGGTTATGAAATTTCGGTAACACCTTTGCAGCTTATTTCTGCATACTCTGCTTTAATAAACGGCGGTATTTTATATGAACCGTCGCTCGTAAAAAAACAAATAAAAAGAAACGGAATCGTCGTCAATGAATTTCCGCCTATACAAATTAGAAGGGTTATCTCCAAAGAAACTTCTGCAGTATTGCGTGAACTGCTCGCCTCTGTAGTAGAAGATGGCACAGGTAAAAATGCAAAAATTGAATCTGTTCGTGTAGGAGGTAAAACCGGAACATCGCAAAAATTAGTTGACGGAAGTTATTCAAAAGCTGAATATAATTCCTCCTTTGTAGGATTTTTTCCGGTAGAAAATCCGAAGGTTGTTTGTCTGATACTTGTAAATTCTCCAACAGTCGGAAGGTATGGTGGGGCAGTAGCTGCGCCTATCTTTAAGCAAATTGCTCAAAGAATTATTGACGCGGATATAAATAAATTTCGTATTGATGATAATAACGAGTCCTATATTAAGTATGCTGTTAACGATGTAGACGATCAAAGTGAAATAAAAAAAAAGCATATCAATAATTTTGTAAAATCGTTTGAACCGGCTAAAAGTATAATTCAAAAAAAAGTGATGCCCGACCTAAAAAACCATTCACTGCGTGACGGAATTGTTCTTTTGACCCAGCTCGGAATAAAGTATGAAGTTAAAGGAAGCGGACGAATAGTTAGCCAAAGCATAGAACCAGGCGCAACGTTAAAGAATGGATTGAAGTGCCGTTTAGAGTGTGAAGAAATAACAGTAAACGGAACGACGGTATATTGATGCAATTAAATGAACTTTTAAAAAAGGTAAAGATTGTTAACGTAAACGGGGATACTGATATCCTTATCGCCGGCATCACAAGTGATTCTCGAAAAGTAGAAAAAGATTACTTATTTGTTGCTATTAAAGGATTTAATTTTGACGGTCATAAGTTTATTAATGACGCAATTAATAGAGGCGCTGCTGCAGTTATAGTGGAAGAAAAAGAAAGTATTTCCGGAGAAGTATTTTTACAATCCTGTCTAACAAAAATTGGAGTTGCCGACATCCGGAAAGCGCTCGCACAAATATCTCACAGTTTTTATGATGAGCCATCAAACAAATTAAAAATAATCGGAATTACGGGAACTAACGGTAAAACAACAACTGCATATTTTATAAAGAGTGTTCTTGAAACTGCCGGCTTTAAAACCGGGTTAGTAGGAACAATTGTTAATATGATTGGCGGGAGGGAATCTCCTTCTCTATTAACTACACCGGAAGCAAATGATTTAAATTCACTTCTTCATCAAATGTATAATGAAGGATGTGAATATGCAGTAATGGAAGTGTCGTCTCATTCACTCGTGTTAAACCGGGTGTATGGTTTGCAATTTTCAGCAGCGATTTTCACAAACATAACCTCGGACCATCTCGATTTTCACGAATCGTTTGAAAAGTATTTTAATGCGAAAAAGATATTATTCAACTCTTTGCCCGAAACTTCAATTGGAATTTATAATTTAGACGATAAGAAAAGCGCAAATTTAATAAGTGATACTAAAGCCAAACTTTTTTCATACGGGAAAAACACTAATGCTGATTTTAGGATGAGTGACATAACTTATGATATTGAAGGCACCCGCTTCAAACTTAAAAATAATGAACATAATTATTTCTTATCAACAGGATTAATAGGAGAATTTAACGCTTATAATGCTTCGGCGGCTTTTGCTGTAACAACTTCGCTTGGCATTAATCCCAAGACTGTAGTGGAGGGAATTAAAAGAACAAAGCAAGTACCCGGGAGGTTTGAAGTTGTAGGAAGCGGGGATAAAAAAGCAATTGTAGATTACTCACACACTGCAGATAGTTTAGAGAAAGCATTATTGGCGCTTAATGAATTAGTAAAAAACCAACGACCGATTTACACTGTCTTCGGCTGCGGTGGAAATAGAGACAGAACCAAACGCCCGATAATGGGAAAAATCGCAAGCGAGTTAAGTGCAAATGTAATTGTTACTTCAGACAATCCAAGATTTGAAGAGCCAGATTCAATCATCAAAGAAATTGTGGTTGGCATCGAAAAACAAAATTTTATAATAGAACCTGATAGAGAAAAAGCAATAAGAAAAGCGATTGAAGATTCCGAAGCAAATGCGGTGATTTTGATAGCCGGTAAAGGGCACGAGCCTTACCAGGAAATTAAAGGAGTTCGTAAACATTTTTCTGACAAAGAAATCGCAGAGAAGTATTTAATCAGATGAAAAAGATTACAATAACATTGAACGATATCTTCCAACTGCCGTCGGCTGTTATTTACAATCCGGATAACTTTAAACCGTTTTCTGCAGTTACTATCGATTCGCGAAATGTACCTGCAAATTCTTTATTTGTCGCCATCAAAGGAGAAAAGTTCGACGGACATAAGTTTATTAAAGATGCTGTTAATAAAGGCGCAGCTGCAATTTTAATCAACGAGAAGATGCTTAATAAGATTGATGATGTTAACACTGTAATAATCACCGTGAACGATACTACAACGGCACTTGGTAATCTTGCAAAAATCTGGCGAAGCAAACTTTCAACAAAGATAATTGC